>JGI24025J20009_10000188_pt1 | contig 48027 bp, 48 predicted proteins | sample Cruoilmetagenom3_FD_20009 | JGI IMG/M metagenome (IMG submission 20009)
GGCGCCGCGCCCTATGGGTTCGCAGCTGGCAATCAACGAAGATATGGAAATGGCGGGCTCCGTCTCGGGTGGTTGCGTTGAGGGTGCAGTTGTCGAGGAAGCCATGCAGGCGCTGCAAGACGGCGTTCCGCGCATTCTGGAATACGGTGTTAGCGATGAGGAGGCGTTTGCGGTTGGTCTTGCCTGTGGCGGTGCGATCCACGTTATTGTGGAACCGATCGGTGTTGGCCAAGGGCCGGACGTAGCCTTGTTGGAAACCTTGGCGGCTTACCGTGCTGATCGTCGCGCGGCGGCTTATATAGTGAATACTACGACTTGGGAGCGGCAGGTTGTTGGGCCAGAATTTGACGGTCTCGATCTAGGTCCACGGTTTGCCAGTGACAAATCCGGTTTTGAAGATGATGTGTTTGTTAACATCCACAACCCACCTCTTCGGATGATTGTCGTGGGCGCGGTTCATATTGCCCAGCCCCTGATGCAAATGGCGCGCGTGGCCGGATACGATGCCGTGTTGGTTGACCCACGCGAGGCATTTGCGACGGAGGCACGTTTTCCCGGCGACCGGCTGGTGCATGAATGGCCGGACGAGGCGCTGGCGGCCGAGGGGTTAGATGCACGGGTGGCGGTTGTGACTTTAACGCACGACCCGAAACTTGATGATCCGGCGATCAAGGTGGCGATTGCATCGGACGTATTTTATCTGGGCTGTCTGGGTTCCACACGGACCCACGCCAAACGGGTGGCACGCCTGAAAGAAGACGGATTTACCGATACTCAAATCGCCAAAATCCACGCGCCTGTTGGGGCGGATATCGGGGCGAAAACGCCGTCCGAAATCGCGATATCTATCATGGCCGAGATCACCGAAAGGCTGCGCCGGCCAGAGACGCGCCGATGAAATTTGGCCTCGTCCCAATTGATCAGGCCGAGGGTGCCATACTTGCTCATTCGCTGACTTTTGACGGATTGCGCCTACGCAAAGGCCGGACCTTGAGCGCAGCTGATATTTTGGCAATCGCTGCTGCGGGCATTCACGAAGTAACGGTGGCCAAGCTTGAAGCTGATGACATTGGCGAGAACGAAGCGGCAGAAGCCTTGGCCGAATCCCTCGTTCCGGATCCAACTAACGCCCGATTGCGCATAAGTGCACCGTTCACGGGTCGAGTAAACATTTACGCCGAAGAGGCCGGTGTTGTGCAGATTGACGCCGCCGCCTTAAGGCAGTTCAACGCTATTTCGCCGTCGGTGACTGTCGCGACTGTTCCCGAGTTGGCACGCGTCTCCGCGCGCGCGCTGGTGGCGACGGTGAAGATTATCCCCTACGCAATCCCGAGGCACTTCGTTGACGCGACGGGCTCGAATCCTGCGTTGTCTCTGGCACCGTTTACAGTTCGAACAGCAAGTTTGATCCTGACGAAAACCGAAGGAATGAGCGAAAAGCTTTTGTCTAAGGGTCGCGAAGCCGTGGAGCGCCGTTTGCAGGCTTATAGCTGCGCTCTGAACGATGTCGTGACGGTTCCACACAAGACGGACGAACTTGCTGGAGCCATTAAGCGTGCGTCGGGTGAAATCGTTCTAATTCTAACAGGTTCGGCTACTTCGGACATTAATGATGTCGGACCCAGTGCGTTGGTGGCGGCCGGTGGTGAAGTTACGCGTTTTGGCATGCCGGTTGACCCCGGAAATTTGTTGTTTCTTGGCAGGTACGACGGGCGGCCTGTGATAGGTCTTCCGGGGTGTGCACGCTCGCCTGCGTTAAATGGAGCGGATTGGGTGTTGGAGCGGATTACGTGCGGGATGGACGTTACCAGTGACGATATCGCGGCGATGGGCGTTGGTGGCCTGTTGAAAGAAATCCCGTCACGCCCGCAGCCCCGCGGTGGTGCTTCAGATATCCCGAGCCGTCCAAAAGTCGAAGTATTGTTGCTTGGGGCGGGCGGTTCACGTCGAATGCGCGGTAGGGATAAACTGCTGGAAATTGTCGATGGTGAACCTTTATTGCGGCGAACCGCGCGTGCCGCGTTGGAGGCGCAAGTCGACCGGGTGCATGTGGTAATGCAGCCTGAAAACGAAGCCCGCGATGCAGCGCTTGAAGGGTTGGACGTGCACCGAACCATTTCGCCGGAATGGCAAGAGGGCATGGCCGCGTCTATCCGCGCGGGTATGGCTGCGCTGTCAGATGACTGCGATGCGGTCATCGTTGCATTGGGCGACATGCCGGAAGTCGGCGCGGCGCACTTCGACCGTCTGGTTGCCGCATTTGACCCAAACGAGGCGCGCGAGATTTGCCGTGCTGTTGCTGCAAATGGCGCCCCGGGTTTGCCTGTTCTTTTCGGGCGACGGTTCTTTGAAACCTTGGCAAACTTGCATGGTGATCGTGGTGCACGAGACGTCGTTAAAGAGGCTTCGGAGTTTTTGGTTGATGTGCCAACCGAAGGCCAAGGCGCTGTTATCGATCTCGATACGCCCGAGGCATGGGATGCATGGCGCAACGCACGAAGTTAGTATTTTGATCTTCGGGTAAAAATAACACTGCGTAATTCTGTCATTTTTCTTGCCTAAATAAATAGACTCGTGCGAGGCTCGTCGCTCGACATATCATTCTATGAATAGGGCAATTATGGACCTTAAGGGGAATCAAGTTATCGCGACCAGCCGTCAGGCTGTCTGGCAGGCATTGAACGACGCCGAAGTATTACAGGCCTGCATCCCCGGATGCAGCGAGCTTAACGGAAATGCCGAAGACGGTTTCGAGGCTGTCGTGACCCAGAAGGTCGGACCGGTCAAAGCGACCTTCAAGGGGGCCGTGAAGCTGACCGATATCACCGAGGCGGAGAGCTACAGGATTGTTGGTGAAGGTAAAGGCGGTGCTGCCGGTTTCGCCAAAGGTAGCGCGTTTGTTCGATTGGAGGACGTCGAGGGCGGAACCAAATTGTCCTACGATGTCGAAGCGAAGGTCGGCGGCAAGCTGGCACAGATCGGATCGCGCGTGGTTCATGGTGTTGCCGCTAAGCTCGCAGATCAGTTTTTTGAGAATTTCGAAGCAATAGTTGCCCCACCCAATGAGGTGGTGGTGGAAGAAGTTGAAGAAGAAAAACCCGAAAAGGGATGGTTCGGTAAATTGCTGGACTGGATAAAAAAACTAACAGGATAATAAGTCACTAAAGGGAGGAAGTAGATGTCATCTATTACAATGACCGTGAACGGCAAAACCGTCTCGGGAGAGGTCGAAGGGCGCACGCTGCTATCGCAGTTTTTGCGAGATGACCTGAAATTGACCGGCACCCACATCGGCTGCGACACCAGCCAATGCGGGTCTTGCACGGTTCATGTGAACGGCAATGCGATCAAGGGATGCACAATGTTGGCTGTCGAGGCCGACGGCGCGGACGTGCGTACGATTGAAGGTATGGCGAACGACGACGGCTCGCTCGGCATTATTCAGGCGGCGTTTCAGGAGCATCATGGCCTGCAATGCGGTTTCTGCACACCGGGTATGGTGATGGCAGCAGCTGATCTGCTGGAACATAACGCCAACCCGTCCGAAGTCGAGATTCGCAAGCATTTGTCCGGCAATATTTGCCGCTGCACAGGTTATCACAACATCATCAAATCCATTCAGGCTGCCGCCGCCCAACTGGGCTAGGACGCGCTTGAAACTGGATAAACAGGAGGAATAATAATGCCCAAGGATAGCGGTATTGGCGCCAGCTCTAAGCGGCGCGAAGACGTCCGGTACTTGACAGGAAGAGGTCAGTATACGGACGATATTAACTCGCATAACCAAACCTACGCGTATTTTGTGCGCTCGGATGTTGCGCACGGAAAAATCAATTCGATCGATACGTCCGAGGCCGAAGGCATGCCTGGCGTTTTGGCGATTTTTACCGGTGATGATTTCACCGAAGTTGGCGGAAATCCTGCGGGTTGGTTGATTAACAATCGTGACGGCACACCGATGAAAGAGCCGAAACGTCCGGTTTTGGCGCACGGTAAAGTACGGCATGTTGGCGATGCGTATGCCGCGGTTATCGCTGAAACTTACGAACAGGCTGTGGATGCGGCCGAAGTTATCGACGCGGATATTGAAGAACTGCCCGCGATTATCGATATGGCGGACGCGTTGGCCAACAGCGACAACCGCGTGCACGACGAAATCGATGACAACCTTTGCTTTGATTGGGGGTGGATCGAAGATAATCGCGAAACCGTGGATCAGGCGATCAAGAATGCGCCGCACGTAACCACACTGGAGTTGATCAACAACCGGCTCGTGCCTAATGCAATGGAGGCGCGCGCGTCTATTGGCGATTATGATCCGGGGACGGGCGACTATAAGCTGACGACTACTTCGCAGAACCCGCATCTAACCAAACTGCTGATTGCGGTTTTTGTGATGGGAATTCCCGAGCATAAGCTAACAGTGATTGCACCAGATGTCGGCGGTGGGTTCGGTTCGAAAATTTATCACTATGGCGAGGAAGCGCTAGTTCTCGCAGCGGCCAAAAAGCTGGGCCGTCCGGTTAAATGGGCCGCTACCCGTTCCGAGGCATTTGTGTCGGATGCGCATGGCCGTGACCACGTTACCAAGATTGAACTTGCGACCGAACTGGATGGAACGTTCATAGCGATCCGCACAGATACGCTCGCTAATGTTGGTGCGTATTTGTCGAACTTCTCTACGGCAACACCGACGTTCTTGCATGGTACATTGATGGCAGGGAACTACACTGTGCCGAATGTCTATGTGAACGTCAAAACCGTGTTCACCAATACCGCACCTGTCGACGCCTATCGCGGCGCTGGGCGACCAGAGGCTTCGTTCTCTATTGAACGCGTTGTTGACAAATGTGCGCGCGAGCTGGGTATTGATGCCGTCGAATTGCGGCGCAAAAATTTCATCCAGCCGGACCAGTTTCCGTATACCACACCCGTTGCGCTGGTTTACGATACCGGAGACTACGATGCGACGATGGATAAGTTGCACGAAATCGCCGACATTGCCGGATTTGAAGCCCGCAAAGCCGAAAGTTCGGCGCGGGGTAAGCGTCGCGGTCTAGGTATCGCGCATTATATCGAGGCATGTGGCATCGCGCCGTCCAATCTGGTTGGTCAGTTAGGCTCACGCGTCGGTCTTTATGACGCAGCAACCGTTCGGGTTAGTCCGACGGGTACGATTTCCGTCATGGTCGGGGCGCATAGCCACGGTCAGGGTCACGAGACTTCGTTCGCGCAAGTTGTGGCTGATATGCTCGGCATTCCCGAGGAAAACGTGGACATCGTTCATGGCGATACATCGAAAATCCCGTTCGGGATGGGGACGTATGGCTCCCGCTCCTTGGCCGTTTGTGGATCAGCAGTGGTGAAAGCCACGGATAAAGTTGTCGCAAAAGCCAAGAAAATCGCAGCCCATCTTCTTGAGGCGGGAGAAGGGGATATCGAGTTCTCGGACGGACAGTTCTCCGTTGCTGGCACAGATAAATCCATCGCTTGGGGGGATGTAACACTGGCGGCCTATATTCCACACAACTATCCGCTGGAAGAAATCGAACCAGGGCTCGAAGAAACCGCATTCTACGATCCGGCAAACTTTACGTATCCTTCGGGGGCGTATTGCTGCGAGGTTGAGGTTGACGAAGACACCGGCAAAGTTGATGTGATGTCTTTCGCTGCGGCTGACGATTTCGGCAATGTCATCAATCCGATGATTGTGGAAGGTCAGGTGCACGGCGGTGTTGCACAAGGTATCGGGCAGGCTTTGCTCGAGAACTGTGTCTACGACAGCGAAGGCCAACTGTTAAGTGGTTCCTATATGGACTACGCGATGCCGCGTGCGGACGATCTGCCAAACTATACGGTCGATCATTCATGCGTCACACCGTGTACGCACAACCCGCTTGGGGTGAAAGGTTGCGGTGAGGCCGGCGCGATTGGTTCGCCTCCTGCCGTTATCAATGCCGTGGTTGATGCTTTATCGGACCTTGGTGTTACCCATATCGATATGCCGGCCAGCCCCGCTCGGGTCTGGGCTGCAATTCAAGCTGCGAAGTAAGGAGGATCAACAGATGTATAACTTCGATTTTGAAAAACCTTCCACAGTGGCTGATGCAGTCACTGCCTTGGCGAGCGAAGATGCACTGGCGTTGGGCGGGGGGCAAACTTTGATTCCCACCATCAAACAACGTCTGGCGGCGCCATCTAAACTGGTGTCGTTGAGCGGTATCTCCGAGATGCAGGGCGTTAGCGCGTCGGGCGGATCGCTACATATTGGCGGGGCAACTATCCATGCCGATGTTGCCGCGGATAGTCATTATCCGGCGCTTTCGGCTCTGGCCGGAAACATCGGTGATCCTGCGGTTCGCAATCGTGGCACCATAGGTGGAAGCCTTGCCAATAACGATCCGTCATCGGACTACCCTGCGGCGGCACTTGCGTCCGGGGCAACGATTAACACCAATGCGCGGTCAATCGCGGCAGATGATTTCTTTCAGGGCATATTCGAGACAGCCCTCGATGAAGGCGAGATCATCACCTCGGTCGATTTCCCTGTGCCAGACGCAGCGTGCTACAAAAAGTTCGAGCAACCCGCCTCGCGCTTTGCGCTGGTGGGCGTGTTCGTGGCCAAGACTGCCGGCGGCGTTCGCGTCGCGGTAACAGGAGCGTCGGAGGAGGGCGTGCATCGTTGGACCGCAGCCGAGGATGCGTTGAACGCCAACTTCAGTGCAGATGCTCTCGACGGTCTATCGGTTAGTTCCGAAAACTTGATCGGTGACCTGCACGGGACGCCCGAATACCGGGCGCATCTGGTGAAAGTTCTAACCGCGCGTTCTGTTTCCGACTGTTAGTCGAAACGCTGAAAACAGAGAAGAGCCTCGCCGTTGTGCGGGGCTTTTTTAACTGGTGGGCTGCGCTATTTTTTTGATAACTCGGAAGCCAATAGATCAAAAACCATTCTTATACGTCGACTGGTGTTCAACTCGCGGTGGGCAACCAGCCAGATCGGGAACATCAAGGGCTCCAAATCCGGTAACACCCGTTCCACCAAAGGCTCGGCATCACCGATGTTTCCGTCTAGGATACCGATAGCGACGCCCTGTTTAACCAGCTCCCACATGACGGTGTAGTTTTCGGTCAACACTGGAAAATTCGCCTTTGTCAGGCTTAGCCCCATCATATTCAGACCGTTCATCAAGCCACCAGTACTGTCGAGGTTGATAAATTCGGCATTACGCAAATCATAGGGGAGTTTTGGCCGTCCGATCCGGTCCAGATAATCCGGCGATGCATAGAGCCTTGCAGGAACTTCGCGGATTTTCTTTGCTATCAGGTCGGGTTCCGTCGGGCGAAAGTTACGGATGGCGATATCGGCTTCGCGCCGTCGCAGATCGCTCGGGGAGTTGGAGGCAACGATTTCCACTGTTATCCCGGGCTCCAACCGACGCAATTTCGCGATGATCGGGGGCAGCACCAACGAAGCGTAGGTTTCGCTCGCGGCAATACAAATCGACCCGTCAATCGATTGTGACTGCCCCATCGCCGAAAGGGAAACCTTGTTCGCAGCGTCCCCCATGGCGCGGACGTGATCCAGCAATTCGAGCCCGCTCGGCGTCAACTTAAGACCCCGACCAACCCGTTCAAACAGCACGATGTCCAGCTCTTGTTCCAGCGCATCAACCTGCCGGCCAAGCGTCGGTTGGGCCATGCCAAGTGCGCGCGCCGCTGCCGATAACGAGCCTTCCTCGGCCGTCACCAAAAACGCCCGTGCTCTGTTCCAGTCAAATTTTACTGATCGCCAATCCATGCATTACTGCATATCAAACTGGCGAAATTGGTCAATTTATATATTTCGCCTAAACGCGTAGAACTTCCGCAAGGCTTTACACCAACGACCCACCAAATGATCTGCCGCGCAAGCGCTCGGCGGACACCGGTATCGCTATGTCTTCTGAAAGGACGCAAAATGACCCAAGCTATCACAACCAGATCGCCGCATAGAACAGCGGCGCGGACATATGGAATTTTCTTCCTGCTGGCTTTCTTAAGTTACGGTGTCGGCAGTGGAATTGTTTCCAATATTGGCGGCGACCTCGCTGGCATCACCGGGAATACAACCACGTTTACAATCGGCATCCTTCTGATGGCGGTCGTCCACACCTTCGTGAACATCGGTCTGGCTACGGTGATGTTGCCGATCCTTAAACCTTTCAACGTAACCGTCACCTACGGGTATTTTGCCGCCGCAATCACTGCCACAACCGTTGCAATAATCGGCGCGATTTTCGTGGCGCTTCTGGTTCCTTTAAGCGAGGCATACATCACCGCCGGCACCGACGCTGCAAACCTTGAAGCACTCGCTTTGCTACTGAACAAAGGGGGTTTCTACGCCTATCAGATCAGCATGACCATCTGGGGTCTAGGCGGCCTTCTGTTCGTATACGTCCTGCGTAAATCGAACTTAGTTCCATGGATATTCCCGATTTGGGGCGCCTTTGGATACCTCGTCTTCATAACCGGCACCACTGCCGAGATGTTCGGCTACCCAATCGGAGTGATGCTCTCCGGTCCCGGTGGCCTGTTCGAAATCTCCCTTAGCCTGTGGTTGATTTTCAAGGGCTTCAACCCTTCCACCAAGCCTTGATCCATGAAAGGACATAAAATGACAACGCAATCCTACGCCCGTACCGCGGGTCTATTATACCTAATCATCGCCGTCTTTGGCGCCTTCTCTATCGGTTACGTTCCCTCGATCATCATCGAGGCGGGCAACGCCGCAACCACCGCAAACAACCTGCTGGCCAGCAAATCGCTATTCAACATAGGCATATTCGGCGACATAGTCGTCCTGCTGGTCGAGGTGGTTCTAACAGCCATGCTCTACGTCATGTTCAAGCCGGTTAACCATACGCTTTCGCTGATCGCTGCGTGGTCGAGACTGGCGATGGTTCTAGTGATGGCAATCAACCTGATGTTCAACATAATGCCGGTAGTTTTGCTAAGTGGCGCAGAATACCTAAGCGCGTTCGAGATAACGCAACTACAGTCCGCAGCGCTTATATTCTTTGATGCTCACGCCCTTGGTATATACGTATGGCAATTGTTCTTCACGGTGCATCTTATCGCCTTGGGTACTTTGATCATCAAATCGGACATGCTGCCGCGCGTATTGGGCTGGATGATCATCGTCGGATCGTTTGGATACTTTATTCAGGCAATGGCCAAACTCATGCACATCCAAATCGACGCAATTGCCATGATCTACGTCGGGCTGCTGGTCGTCGTGACCATTGGCGAGTTGTCCATAGCTTTCTGGCTGCTGATCAAAGGCGTCAAAACTTCTGCTGAAAGGGGCATGTCATGAAAGCGGCCATCTATACAAAATACGGTTCACCGGACGTTCTGGAGTTGCAGGATATTCCCCGCCCCGTCCTGCAAGATACCGAGGTTCTGGTCAAGATTTTTGCAACCTCCGTTACTCCGGTCGATACAACGTTTCGTTCGGGAAACCCAAAGTTCGCGCGGCTGTTTACCGGTCTGTTCAAGCCGAAGAATAGCATCCTTGGAACCGAACTGTCTGGTGTCATTGATGCCGTCGGTGCTGGCGTCACCCGATTCAAGCGCGGCGACCGTGTATTCGCCGCCGCCCCTGACGGGTTTGGCGCACACGCGCAATACATCGTCATGTCCGAAGATGCGGCAATCTCCGGAATACCCGACGAATTAGGATACGAGGATACCGCCGCGATTTGCAACGGTGGCCTGACGGCACTGCCTTTCTTGAGGGACAACGCCAAACTTCGACCCGGTCAGAGGATCCTGATCATCGGCGCAGCTGGTTCCATCGGAACGGTCGCTGTGCAACTGGCCGTCAGCATCGGGGCCGAAGTTACGGGTGTTTGCAGCGCCGCGAACACGGAAATGGTCCACGCGCTTGGTGCCACTCATGTCATCGACTACACCACTGAAGACTATCGGAATTCCAATAAATCCTACGACGTGATCTTCGACACAGTAGGTAAGAGTAGCTTTTCCAAAGCGCGCGGTAGCCTAACCCCGAGCGGAATATACTTGACGACCGTTCCGGAATTAAGCGTGCTGATTTCGCCGATGTTACCTTTCTTGCATGGAAGAAAGCGGGCGAAAATGGCAGCGACCGGTTTGCGCAATGATGCTGACAAGATCAAGGATATGGACATCCTGAAAAGCATGATCACTAAGGGCGAACTGACAACGGTGATTGATCGTAGCTATCCCCTGGAGCAAATCGCGGTTGCGCATGCATATGTCGAAAAGGGGCACAAACGAGGGAACCTGATTGTCACGGTTGATCACGCGGCACTGCGGATTTAGGGCGAAATCCGGTGTCTGTATAGTCGCTGATAATAGGGGAGTGCTGCCTGAAATACAGCGCTTCCTTCAGTCGACATAGCAGATGTTGAAGCGGTGGGTTTTGCAAATCCATCGCTTTCCCAAACCGATTTATACCAATGTTGACCCCAAACACCGTCGTCTAGGTGACCGCCTTTTGGCCAGTGCAGCATATTACTCTGAAACTCCAGACCAATGTGCTCGCAAAGTGCCCGCAATGCCGCTTCAGGGTTCGCAAGTATTTCATCGCTGTCTAGGACAACGGGGATAATACCGGTGGTTTTGACGACTTGCTCGAATATATCAGCCTGCTGTTTAAACCCGATATCCTCGAGCGTCGGATTCTCGCGTTTCGCATTGTAACTGGCGATTACTTTGGCAGGATCGCGGATTAGAAAGATGTTTGTGACATGGTTCATCCATTCGCGGTCAAATTCGGGAACCATGTGGTGGGTCATGTGCTTCTGATAGAAGACGCTTTTGCTATCGGGGATATCCCCCAGACACCGCGCGGCAACACTATCCGCGTTGGTTTCCCCTGCCGCCAATATCTCGGCCCGCATCGGGTGATTCAAGCCGGTTTTGGCAAGGTAAGCTGCGTAAAACGGTTCGTCCCAAACCGCGCAGTCGGTTCTCGCACCAAACGAATACATCATCGCCGTTGAGAGATTCCGAGGGCCAGACCACATCGCAATCCGCATTATGCAACGTCCTGTGCGACAACCGCTTTATACAACTCCCGAATGCGTTTGGTCACCGGTCCCAATTCGCCGGTTCCAATCTGCCGACCATCGAGATCAGCCACAGGAGTCTGGGCTCCAAACGTGCCGGTCAGGAACGCCTCGTCGGCGCTGTAAGTATCAACCAGTGAATAGTTTCGCTCAAAGACCGGGATACCTTCGGCGCGGCAAACATCAATCACCTTCTGGCGGGTAATTCCGTTCATGCAGTAATCCCCTGTGGAGGTCCAAACTGCACCTTTCTTGACGATGAAAAAGTTGCAGGCGTTGGTAGTGTTTACGAAGCCGTTCACGTCCAGCATCAGGGCTTCGTCGGCACCGGCTTTTTCGGCTGCGATGCAGGCGAGAATGCAGTTCAGTTTTGAGTGCGAGTTAAACTTCGGGTCCTGTGTCATCGGCAGTCCGCGCATATGGGGGACTGTCGCCAACCGGATCGGGCGCGGAATTGACGGTGTCGAGTGTTCGCAAATAATCACTATCGTTGGTCCGCTAGTTGAGAGCGACGGATGCTGAAACGGTTTGTCCTTGATGCCGCGTGTTACCATAAGGCGGGCGTGAACATCGGTTTCCATTCCGTTTGCTCTGCGTGTGCTTTCGAGCGCTTCGATCACGCCTTCACGGTTCAGGCCGATATCAAGGTCGATTGCCAATGAGGCCTCGAACAGCCTGTCGAGGTGTTCGTCCAAAAACGCCCATTTGCCGTTGTAAAGACGCAGCCCTTCCCAGATGCCATCACCGAGCATGAAGCCACTATCGTAAACCGAGACTTTGGCCTGATCACGGTGAACAATCTCGCCATTTACGTAAATCAGAATATCGCGGTTGCGCGCATCTTCTTCTGCTTGATGGGTGGTTACATGCTTGTTCATATCTACGCCTTTCGTTTCAGCGATAGAGTTACCTTGGAAGCGGATTGAGACAAGCGGGAAAACGAAGTTTTGCGGATAAATACGACCGGCCCCGAGTTGCCCCGAGGCCAGCCAGATGTTTAGAGCCGGATGCGGTAAAGCGCAAAGCCGCCTTCGCCATCGCCCGCAGGCTCGATGCTGACACCTTCGACGGAGCCGGCGTAACCTGCACCGGCGGGACCCGTTTCGAAGATCACACTAGTGTTTGGCACCGGTGCGAAAGTCCAGTTTGCGTCGGCTTTGGGGTTAACCGTCCCTTGTTCGACGATATAGCGGACGATTACGTCGCGATTGGTGTCCGGCCCTTCAAAGATGATGGTGCTGCCATCCGCACCCGGGAAACTTCCGCCGCCACCAGCGCGATAGTTGTTGGTTGCAACGACAAACTTCTGCGCCGGATCGATAGGTGCCCCGTTGAATTGAAGGTTAACAATCCGGTTGGCGCCTTCGTTAATCACAACGCCCGAGCGGTCGAACTTTGACGGCTCTGTGAGGTCAATCTGATAGGTAACCCCATCCATAATATCGAAGTTATAGGAAGGCATATCCGGATTCAGCAGAACCTGATCCGCCTTGCCGGCCTCGATCTGGTTAAAGATGGACACGGAGCGTTCCAGCCATTCTTTCACCGTTGCGCCATCAATCATAACTGCGCGCACGGTGTTTGGATAAAGATAGAGGTCCGACACGTTTTTAATCGCGACAGGCCCAACTTTAACGTCCGTGTAATACTCCGGACCACCACGACCACCGGCTTTGAACGGGGCAGCAGCTGACAAGATCGGCAGGCCCTCCCATTCCGAACCTTTCATCATTTGCTCGATATACCAGAGTTGCGCCTGACTAACGATCTGGACCGACGGGTCGTCGGCAACCAGCGCAAAGTAGGAATGCAACGGCGCGTCAGTCATGCCAACTGGACGACGAATATAGGCGAGTGTTTCCTCGTGTTCTTTCTGCGTGGCTTCCAGAACCGGTTGGAAATCTTCGACCAACGGAACATTGGTGCGCTCAACACGCTCATAAATCCCGCGTGTCGAGGATTCCGAAGTGACGACGTGCCATTCACCGCCGTCGCGCTCCAACATCAAGTCAATCAGGCCCATGTGCGATCCCCAGAAACCAGCCATAGTAGCAGGTTTGCCCATCAAGGTTCCGGCCTCGACATCAATGCCATTCCCGGTTTCATAGGCTGCAGACGGGAATACCAGATGCGAGTGGCCAGTGACCAGCGCATCAACCCCATCGACACCAGCCAGATGCAGCGAAGCATTTTCCTGACCTTCGACGCTTGGCTCAGTTGAAATGCCGGAGTGTGACAGGGCAACGATTATCTCGGCCCCGGCCTCTTTCATTTCCGGAACCCAGGCGCGCGCCGCTTGCAAAATATCGCGTGTGTCGAATTTGCCCTGCAAGTGACGCTGATCCCAGTTCATGATCTGCGGCGGAACAAATCCGATAAGCCCAACCTTAATTGTGTGCGTCTCACCGGCGCCGTCTACAAGCTCGCGTTCCAGAATGGTGTAGGGTTTCAGGAACAGGTCATCGCTTCGACCGTCCGCGCCTAGTTTGTTGGCAAAGTTCGCGCTGACCATCGGGAAATTCGCCCCAGTGATCACCTTGTCCATGAATTCCACACCATAATTGAATTCGTGGTTGCCGAGCGTTCCGCAGTCATATCCCAGAACGTTCATTGCCTGTATGACGGGATGCAAATCACCTTCTTTCATACCGCGCTCGTAGGCGATGTAATCGCCCATCGGGTTGCCTTGCAGGAAGTCGCCATTATCGACGAGAATCGAGTTGGTCGATTCTGCACGGACTTCGTTGATGATGGTCGCGGTGCGCGAAAGCCCGACCGTATCGATCGGCTTGTCGGCGTAATAGTCGTAAGGATGCACATGCACGTGTAGGTCGGTTGTCGACAGAATGCGAAGGTGTGCCTGATTGGGCGCAGCAAATGCCGAGTAGGGGTGAAGGGTAACGAACGCGCCTGCGGCAGCGGTCGATGCCAGAAAGCTTCTGCGGGAAATATTGAGCGTCATAATTCTCTCCGTTGTTGTTAGGTAGTGAATTTCAAACAAATCGTAGGCACTGAAAAATGGGGGCGCGGTAGACGCGCCTATCAATCCACGTATGAATTGTTGCCGGATTTCGTTATTTTATCAAGTGATCAAGTTGCATGGTTTCATGAAGCTTTTTTAAAATCCAGCGACGCGGGTTGACCTTTTTCGATATACGGCCCGAATACCATCCGGACCGCCTAGTTTCTTCACGCTGCGCGGTTAGTTCGCCCAGGTTGTGTAACCGATATTCATGGTTGTTCCGGTGAAACCATTCAGACGGAACTGCGAGATGCGACCTTGGTCGGTTTTAACGCAGACATATGTCCCCACTGGCATCGCGCCGAGCGGGATTTGGCTTCCGCTGAAAGCCGCAACGTTACAACCGGCATATCCGCGATTTGAACCATCACCAAGCGCAAGCAAGGCACCATTTCTAGGTGTGATGAACTTACTCGTGGCCGTCACTGCCTGATACCAGATATCAACTCCGGCACCACTAACGGCACCATTGTCGAGGTTGGCCGAGAAAGTCTGTTTCAAAGCGATCGGACCTGTCGAATGCGTCACCGGCGTCACAATTAACGGCGTGAACGGGATGGGCATCGGGATCAGCGTTGGCGGAGTTGAAGGTGATGTGCCCGTATATACAACCAACGACGAAGTCTTGTCGTTTATCAAAAACCCGAGGGCATTGGTGTTAGTCGTAACTTCTCGACAGAAACCATCGAGGTTATTGTTGGCACAAATGCGAGCTTTCGCATTCCCTTCCAGTTTCACCGAGCTGATGCGGTCATTGAACGTCGTGTTCAACGCATTCAGCGTACCAACACCATAACAAAAATAGGTTCCGCCGTAGTTGGCATCTGTGTAGAAACAGGCCTGATCTGTGACGGGCGCCGGTTCAGGTGCTGGCGTCGCAGGGGCTGGTGCCCCACTACCACATACAATCGACATGGTTGGGCCGTCGGGGCCGATGGTGAAGCTAAGGCTACAATCCGGATCCGCAGGTGTACCGCCCGACTCTGGTGCTGCGGTCAAATATCCGGAACTTACCCAGCCACTTGGCCCTGCGTGCTCAATATAGCACCAACCGTTGGCTTCACATTCGGTTATCTCGACAATCTCACCCGCGTATAGCGTGTCGACAACACCGAAACTCGTGCCCGGCCCAGACCTGACGTTGAGTGACGTGGTCGACGCAGCTTCAACTGCGGACGCTGCGTTTGCTGTTGAAAAAATACTCAGGGCCGCAACGGCGGCAATCATCACATAACGAATCAAGGTCATAACATTTCTCCCTTAAATAAATGAGCGCATCTTCAAAATAAAGATACCGCCAATTGCCGAGGTGAGTCGGAAAATGACACCTTCAGTTTATCAGGGTAACGATTGGCGAAAGTTGCGTTAGATCAATGAAACTCGCAAATTGGAAACGACCGCAGGCATCCGGAGGTATGTCGCAGAAAAGACCACCGCCGATACTTTTTTACCCGTGTGGGGTCATAACTTTGCGTTGTTTTGACCGCTCAAGTCCCAGCTTGCCTTCTCGCCAGATGATTAGCACACCGGCGGCGACGACGAGAGCGGCACCGATCAGCATGACGAGGGTGGGAGTCTCGTTGAAGACGAAGTAACCGATACCGAGTGCAAATATGATCGACACATACTCAAACGGCGCGATGACGGAGACATCCGCAAAACGATAGCTGCTTGTCAGTAAAATTTGCCCCAAACCGCCAAACACTCCTGCCAAGATCAACAAAATTGCTTCGCGTGGCGCGGGGATGACCCAACCGAAGGGGATGGTCAGCAGCGACAGCATAGTTGAGGTTAGAGTGAAGTAAAAAACGATGGCCGAGGTTCTTTCGGTGAAAACCATTTTACGTATGAAAACCTGCGCCAACGCGGCGCAGCCTGCACCCATAAGAACCACCACGGCCCCGAGGGCTTCGCGGCTGTGCATACTGCTGTTCGAAAATGCCTCTAGCCTTGGCGACAAAACGATAAGGACGCCAACCAGACCAAGTGCAACTGCGCTCAAACGAAACAACTTAACCTGCTCGCCAAGGAACATCGCGGCGAAGATTACGGTTAGCAGCGGAGCAGCGTAACCAATTGCCGTCACTTCGGGTAGCGGCAGCAATCCCAGCCCCGTGAACCCCAATCCCATCGCGAGAGTACCAACCAGTCCGCGCCAGACGTGTTTCATCGGGTCCGAGGTTTTCAAACCGGTCCTTAGTTCCTTGCGTGACCAGAGCCAGATCAGGGTGACGGGCAAGGCAAAAAACGACCGGAAGAACACCGCTTCACCGGGTGGAACGTGCGTAGAGGTGGCTTTGATCAGACTCGACATCAGCAAAAAGGTCGTTACGGATGCGATTTTAAGCAGTATGGCGCGAAAGGGCTGCATTGGTTTGCCTTGGGTGAAAGGGGTGCGTTGCGTTAGCTAATGGGAAATGGTTGTCGAAAGATACCTGAATCTTTCGGCGCGCCAAATATTCGCACACGCAATTGTATCTTGCGTAACCTCGGTCGGCAGCTTTACCATCCACACAGCACGGACGTATTTGGTCCTGAGTGGATATTGGAGAACAGCGCGATGATTTCGAACAAAAGCAATGTCTTGACGCAGGCAACCAGAATATCACCGGATCGCAACGTGTCACGCAGCTGGCTGGCACTGGGATTGACGGTAATTTTTCTGGCGTTCGCTACTTTCGCCAGCGCACAGGAAGTCATCAAATCCTATGGAATTTCGAAATTCGGAGAACTGAAATACGCCGAAGATTTCGCCCATCTCGATTACGTTAATCCGGATGCACCCAAAGGCGGTGAGTATTCGACATGGGCGTTCGGGTCATTCGACTCGATGCATCCTTACGTCACCAAGGGTAATTCCGCGATTGGTGCCAGCATCCAGTTTGAATCGCTGATGGTTGGAACCTCGGACGAGCCGGATTCTATGTATGGTTTGCTGGCCGAGAGTCTCGAATACCCAACCGATTATGCTTGGGTTGTTTTTAACCTGCGCCCCGAGGCAAAGTTTTCGGACGGCACGCCTGTGACGGCTGACGATGTGGTGTTTTCGCAAAACATTCTGGCCGAGAAAGGAATTCCTTCGATCCAGACATTCTTTGCCGAGGCATTTGAATCCGTTGAAGCCCTCGATACCCATCGCGTCAAATTCACATTCACTGAACCGTCCGAAACCAACGACATGGTGATGCAAGCCGCCAGCACAACGGTGTTTTCAAAAGCATGGTGGGAAGGGCGCGACTTTGCGGATTCCACGCTGGATGCCCCGATGGGGTCTTCCGAGTATATTCTGGAAAGCATGGATGTCGGCAAAACCGTCATATACCGCCGCCGCGACGATTATTGGGGTAAAGACCTGCCGATTAACGTCGGGCGCAGCAATTTCGACACGCTGCGGTTCGAATATTACGCCGATCCGACCGCCGCGTTCGAGGGTTTCAAGGCCGGAGAGACGCATTTCCGGACCGAAAACTCCTCGTTGAAGTGGGCACAGGACTACAATTTCCCGGCGGTCGAAAAGGGCTGGGTCAGCAAAGTGGAACTACCTGACGGCAATCTAGGATCTGCACAAGGATTCTTCTATAACCTCCGCAGTGCCCCGTTTGACGACATCAACGTTCGAGAGGCATTGGGCATGATGTTTAACTTCGAATGGTCAAACCAGACGCTGTTCTTCGGGCTATATGAACGTGTCGACAGTTTTTATGAAAACTCGGTTCTAGAAGCGCAGGGCACAATTCCTGATGACGAGCGCGTGATACTGGAGCCGTTCAAAGAGTATTTCCCTGAAAGCTTGTTCGCCGAGGCTGCACAATCACCGACAGTTTCTGGTACACAACAGCTGGATCGTGCACAGGTACGTGCGGCTGGCGCGTTGCTGGATGCATCGGGATGGTTGGTCGGTGACGACGGTATGCGCCGTAATGCCGAAGGCACGGTGTTGGCGATTGAAGTCCTGAACTACACACCAGCATTCGATCGGATCATCAACCCATATATCGAAAACCTCAAAAAGCTTGGCATCGACGCGACCCATACGCGTGTCGACAGTGCACAATACACCGAGCGTCGCCGCAGCCATGATTTCGATATGCTGGTCTCGACTTACGGCAACTCGCTTACACCGGGCCTCGGGATCAAGCAGTGGTATGGCAGTGAAAATGCTGACGTTGCCTCGCGCAACATTGCCGGGCTGAAAAACGAAGGCATCGATGCGCTACTGGAAATCGTAATTGCTTCGGAAACGCGCGACGAGTTGAACCTGAACACCCGTGCGTTAGATCGGGCGTTGCGGTCGTTGCATATCTGGGTGCCGCAATGGTTTAAGGACGTGCACACGGTGGCATATCTTGATGTTTATCGCCATCCGGACAACCTGCCGCCGTTCTCGCTCGGGGATACGGATTTCTGGTGGTATGATGCTGAACGCGCAGCCGAGCTAAAAGCCGCAGGAGCGTTCTGATAAGGTATGGGTGCCTATATACTTCGACGACTAATGCTCATAATCCCGACATTGCTCGGGATTATGGTGATCAATTTTGCGATGGTGCAATTCTTGCCCGGCGGTCCGATCGAGCAGGTCATCGCGCAGTTGGAACACTCCGGTGATCCGCTAGACAGAATTGGCGGTGACGGCAGTGACGCCGGCATCACCACCCAAAGTGGCGAGGAATCCAAGTATCAGGGTGCGAGGGGGCTGCCGCCGGAGTTCATCGAGAAACTCGAGGTCCAGTTCGGATTTGACAAGCCGCCGTTGGAACGTTTCTTGCGGATGATGAAAAGCTATATCACCTTCGATTTCGGCGAGAGCTATTTCCGCTCCATTTCGGTGCTCGATCTGGTGTTGGAGAAAATGCCCGTATCGATTTCCTTGGGCCTGTGGTCGACTTTAATTGCTTATATGGTCGCCATCCCGCTTGGCATTCGCAAAGCCACGCGCGAAGGATCAAGGTTTGATACTTGGAGCTCAGCGGTTCTAATCGCGGCTTACGCCATCCCCGGCTTTTTGTTTGCAATTATGCTGGTCGTACTGTTCGCAGGTGGGTCCTATTGGCGGATATTTCCATTGCGGGGATTAACGTCGAATAATTTTGCCGACCTCGGATTGTTGGGGCAAATCAAGGACTACTTCTGGCATATCACGCTGCCGGTTCTGGCTGGAAGTATCGGTGCATTTACCGGCCTTTCCATGTTGACGAAAAACTCGTTTCTGGACGAAATCAAGAAGCAATACGTTGTAACGGCCCGCGCCAAAGGTTTACCGGAACGGCGCGTGTTGTATGGGCACGTCTTTCGCAATGCCATGTTGATTGTTATCGCCGGCTTCCCCGGTATTTTCATCAGCGTATTTTTTGGCGGCTCCCTGATTATCGAGACGATATTCTCGCTGGATGGTTTGGGGCGCTTGGGGTTTGATGCAGCGATTACGCGTGACTATCCGGTCATGTTCGGCACCCTGTTTTTCTTCACGCTCTTGGGGCTGGTCATCAAACTTGTCTCGGATTTGACTTATGTCTGGATTGATCCACGCATTGATTTCGAGAGCAGGCAGGCATGAAGCTAACAACATTGCAACGCCGCCGCTTGTCCAATTTCCGCGCTAACCGCCGCGCGTTGTGGAGCCTGTGGATATTCTCGACCCTGTTTATCTTGTCGCTATTCGCCGAACTGATCGCCAATGACCATCCGTTGCTGGTGTCCTATAAAGGCGAGCTCCATGTACCGGTTTTCAACTTTTATTCCGAGGCGGATTTTGGTGGCGATTACCGGACGGAAGCCAGTTACGCCGATCCCGAATTACAGTGCCTTATCGTGACCGGCGGGTTGGCGGATGCGTGCTTTGTAGGACCTGATGCCGCCAAACAAGTGATTGCAGACGCTGAAGACGGAGAGCTGAATGGCGCACTGATCGACAAGGGCTGGATGCTTTGGCCGCTGATCCGTTATAATTTCAATACAGTCGATACCTACAATGTTAAGACCGCACCTGGTGCGCCCGATCGCTACCACTGGTTGGGCACCGACGATCAGGCCCGTGATGTGTTGGCGCGTATCATCTATGGGTTCCGTATCTCGATAATTTTCGCAATCATTGTTTCGATTTCAACGTCGGTTCTAGGCATCATCGCGGGAGCGGCGCAGGGTTATTATGGCGGTCTGTTTGATCTGCTGTTCCAGCGCTTTACCGAGATCTGGGGCTCGCTGCCTAGCCTTTACATCATCATTATCCTGTCGGCGATTTTCAACATGAGTTTTTGGCTGCTTATACTGATAATTGTTGCCTTCGGTTGGGGCGCACTGGACGGCGTTGTTCGGGCCGAGTTTTTGCGCGCCAGAAACTTCGAATACGTCCGCGCGGCCCGCGCGCTCGGAGTGCCGGATCGCGTTATCATTTTCCGCCATGTCCTGCCTAACGCGATGGTGGCGACGCTGACCATGTTGCCGTTTATTATCACCGGCACGATAGGCGCGCTCGCTGGTCTGGATTTTCTGGGGTTCGGACTGCCTTCGTCGTATCCCTCGCTGGGTGAATTGACGTTGCAGGCCAAATCCAACCTGAACTCGCCTTGGCTCGGGTTTTCGGCGTTTTTCACTTTCACGATTATGCTATCGCTTTTGGTGTTTATTTTCGAAGGCGTGCGCGACGCGTTTGACCCCAGAAAGACCTTCCAATGAGCGTGCCGATCCTGAGCATCAACAACTTGACCGTCCGGTTTGGCGACGCCGAAGACGTTGTCCGACGTGTGAGCTTCGAGGTGCACGCAGGAGAAACCGTGGCGATTGTAGGCGAAAGCGGCTCAGGGAAGTCCGTAACCGCCCTGTCGACTGTATCGCTGCTGCCGGACAACGCGTCGGTTAGCGGTAGCGTCAAGTTTCGTGAAGAAGAACTGCTGGGGGCTGGCCAAAAACCCCTGCAGCGTATTCGTGGCAACGACATCAGCTTCATTTTTCAGGAGCCGATGACTTCGCTCAACCCGCTACACACCATCGAAAAGCAGATCACCGAGAGTTTGACCCTGCATCAGGGGTTATCGGGCTCCAAGGCGCGGGCGCGTGTGGTGGAACTGATGGAAAAGGTCGGCATAGAAAATCCCGAAACAAGGCTTGGCGCATATCCCCACCAGCTATCAGGCGGTCAACGTCAGCGGATCATGATCGCGATGGCCTTGGCGAACGCGCCAAGTTTGTTGATCGCGGACGAGCCCACCACTTCGCTAGACGTAACAATTCAGGCGCAGATACTGGAACTTTTGTCTAATTTGCAGCGTGATGAGGGCATGGGAATGCTGTTTATCACCCACGATCTGAATATTGTGCGGCGCGTTGCTGACCGGGTCTGTGTGATGAAAGACGGAGAGATTGTCGAAGCCGGCCCTACCACAGAAATTTTTGCGACCCCTCAACACCCCTACACCCAAAAACTTTTGGCTGCTGGTGCCAGCGGGCAGCCGGAGCCTGTTCCGAAAGATACAAAGGTGGTTCTCAAAACTACCGATTTGCGTGTCTGGTTTCCGATCAAGCGCGGATTACTCCGACGTACGGTTGGCCATGTCAAAGCCGTGAACAAGGCGGATTTTACTGTTTCCGAAGGCGAGACACTTGGCATCGTCGGGGAAAGCGGGTCGGGGAAAACTACAATCGCGCTGGCGATAATGCGGCTGATCTCGTCAGAAGGCGGGATTCGCTTCAACGGGCAAAATATTGACGGCCTTAGAAATGCCGAAATGCAGCCTTTGCGAAAAGACATTCAAATCGTATTTCAGGACCCTTTCGGTTCGCTTTCTCCGCGTATGACAGTCGAACAGATCATTGCCGAAGGTTTGGGCGTGCACGGGGTCGGAGAAGGGCAAAACCTTCGCCAACTCGTAGACGATATCATGATCGAGGTTGGTCTGGACCCTGAAATGGCCGAACGGTATCCGCATGAGTTTTCGGGAGGTCAGCGCCAACGGATTGCCATTGCCCGTGCCATGATTTTGCGCCCGAAACTGCTGGTGCTGGACGAACCGACCTCGGCACTGGATATGACCGTCCAGTCGCAAATCGTTGATTTGTTGCGGGAATTGCAGCGAAAATACCGGTTGGCGTATCTGTTTATCAGCCATGACCTGAAGGTTGTACGGGCGCTTTCACATAAGGTTTTGGTGATGAAGCAGGGCGATATCGTAGAGTCTGGCGATACCCAACAAATTTTCAACAATCCGCAGACGGATTACACACGCGACCTCATGGCTGCCGCTTTGGATTTGGCGGCTAAGGAAGGCGATGCCTGACGTGATGACAGACATTCACAGTTCCGTTCTGAAGGTTGATCTGAAACAGGCACTGATTACACTGCAAATACCGCTAACGGAGAACTAAGATGAAGGCATTGCGCCCGCTACTCGCCGGAATACTGATACTGGCAACCCCTGTGTTTGCCCAGCAATCAAACGTGTCGACCTTCACTTTGCCAAACGGCATGGAAGCCGTCGTAATCGAGGATCATCGCGCGCTGGTGGTGACCCATATGGTATGGTATCGCGTGGGGTCGGCGGACGAAGTTCTGGGCAAATCCGGCATCGCGCATTTTCTGGAACACCTGATGTTTGTCGGAACCGACGATATTCCCGAGGGCGATTTTAGCCGTATCATCGAAGGGCTGGGCGGGAACGATAATGCGTTTACATCGTATGATTATACCGCGTACTTCCAGCGTATTTCTGCGGAACATCTTGAGTTGATGATGACCATGGAAGCCGACCGGATGCGCGACCTTGAGTTGAATGAAGAAGCCGTCCGGACCGAGCGTGACGTTGTTTTGGCAGAACGTGCACAGAGGACCGATAGCGATCCGGGCAGCTTGTTTTCGGAGCAAAGGGATGCAGCGCTCTATATGAACCACCATTACGGGATTCCGGTGATTGGTTGGCGTCACGAGTTGGAGCAGTTGAATCTGGACGATGCGCTGGAATATTATCGCCGCTACTATGCACCGAACAACGCAATTCTGGTGGTGGCGGGCGATGTCACGCCAACCGAAGTTGAAGCGTTGGCGCTGAAGCATTATGGCCCGCTTGAACCTTCTGACGGTATCGTTGCAAGGGCTCGTCCGCAGGAGCCACCGCACCTAGCGCCACGCCGGTTGGAATACAGCGATACACGTGTTGCCAACCCTTACGTGATCCGCAATTACCTCGCAACGGAGCGCAATTCTGGCGATCAGTCAAAGGCCGCTGCGTTGACGGTGTTGGCTCAACTTCTTGGTGGTAGTGGATTGACATCGGTGCTTGGCAAGGCTTTGCAACTGGATCAGCAGATCGCGGTGGCGGCCGGTGCTTTTTACAGCGCTACGTCGCTCGACCCCGACAGTTTCGGGGTGTACGTTGTGCCTGCCCCGGATGTGTCACTGGAACAGGCCGAAGCCAAAATGGACGAAGTTTTGGCCCAATTTTTGTTGGATGGCCCAGACCCGGCACAAATGGAACGCATCAAAACCCAAATTCGTGCTTCCGAAATCTATGCGCTAGACGACCAAAACGGTTTGGCGCGACGTTACGGGGCGGCGCTGTCAATTGGATTGACCGTCGAAGATGTTGCGAACTGGCCCAAAGAGCTCGATGCGGTGACGGCCGACGACGTAATGGCCGCGGCACGTGAAGTTCTGGACTTACGCAATTCTGTTACCGGATGGCTCATGAAGGAGGAGGCGGAATGAGGTATTTTCTAACGCTGATATTCGCATTCGCGTTCATAACGCCCGCCGGTGCCACTGATATTCAGGAGGTCACTTCTGGTTCCGGCATTACCGCATGGCTTGTCGAAGAACACAGCATTCCCATCGTCTCGATCGATATTATGTTCAGGGGTGGCACGAGTATCGAGCCAAGCGACAAACACGGGGCAACCCTTCTGATGACGGGTTTGTTGGAGGAAGGCGCAGGGCAGTATGATGCCACCGGATTCATGGAGGCAACCGAAGCGCAAGCTGCGCGGTTTAGCTTTAACGCCACTCGCGATGCGATAACCATCAGCGCGACCGTTTTGAAAGAAAACCTGAACCCGTCGATGGATTTGCTGCGTCTCGCTTTGCGCGAACCCAGTTTCGACGACGCCGCTTTTGAGCGTGTGCGTGAACAGGTGAATTCGGTTATCCGGTCCGATGAAACAAAACCCCGATCGATTGCCACCGCCTTTTTCCGTTCAGCAGCTTTTGGCGATCATCCCTATGCCAGAAGCACAGAAGGTACGCTTGAAAGTGTTGCGGCGCTGACACCACAGGATATGCGCGACGTGCATCAGACGGCGTTGGTTAGAGACGGAATCGTGGTTGGTGTTGTTGGTGATATAACGCCGGACGAGTTACGGCAGTTGTTGGATAATTTGTTCGCGGGCATGCCTCAATCCGGTACTGCCTCGATACCTTTTGCCGATGTGGCGGCTTCGGGAGATGTTGAAACTATAGACTTCCCATCCCCGCAATCGGTAGCGATTTTCGGCCACGAAGGGATTATGCGCGACGATCCGGATTATATCCCCGCCTACGTGATGAACCATATTCTGGGCTCGGGTTTTACATCGCGTCTCAATCAGGAAATTCGCGAGAAGCGCGGGCTTACATATGGCGTCGGTAGCTATCTTTTACCTTACGACCGTGGTGCGCTGTATATGGGTTCTATTGCTTCGGCTAACGACAAAATCGCGGAGGCCGTCGATCTTATCGAGGCGGAGTGGGTGCGGATGGCTAGTGACGGTGTCACGCCCGAAGAACTGGATGCGGCACAGAAGTATCTCACCGGCTCCTACTCTTTACGTTTCGACAGTAATGGCGCGATCGCTGGAATTTTGACTGGATTGCAGTTTTCCGGACTACCGATTGACTATGTCCTGACCAGGAATGCGGCGGTAAACGCCGTTACCGTCGAGGACATAAACAGGGTCGCCAAACGGATATTGCAGCCGGACCAATTGCGCATCGTTGTCGTGGGCCAACCCGAAGGGTTGTAAAGGTTTGCTTTGAAAACCGACATAACCGTATTCAGGTTTGCTCATGATGCAAATCAAGGATGTCCTGTTTTCGCTTCTGTATCCACGTAATGGTTTTACGAAGGAATAAAGCATGGCCCCTAAAAAACTGGATATTCAGTCGATCGCATCGAAGAAAAGCACGCACAGGCGCTGGCCTCGGTTGTTGCTGTGGACTGGTGCGCTGATTGCAGTGGGTTTTGGGCTGTGGCTTTGGTTGAACCCTGCGCCAGTCGCACTCGATAATATTTACACCACAGAACCTGCGCAAAACGCCGATATTCTGGTGAACGTTACATCCACCGGCACGATCGAGCCGACAAATCTGGTCGAGATCACGAGCGAGCTTTCAGGGACCGTTACTTCGGTCGACGTGGACTTCAACGATGGGGTGCTGGCAGGGCAAATTCTTGCGCGGTTAAACACGGACAAGCTAGAGGCCATCGTCGAACAAAGCAGGGCAGCCCTTGCCGCGCGCGAGGCGCGGATAGTTGAGGCGGAGGTCTCCTATGAAGAGATGCGCAAACAATACGAGAGGGCAATCCGGCTGGAATCCACGGATGCAATTTCGATTGAGCAACTGTCGGCCGCGCAAACAGCATTTCAGCGCGCGACCGCTTCGTTGAAAGTGGCGGAGGCGGACCTGCGTGTCGCCAAGGCAAGTCTTGGCGTTGACGAGGCCAACCTTGCCAAAGCCTGCATTTGCTCGCCCGTTGACGGAGTTGTGCTGAATCGCAATGTCGACGTCGGGCAGATCGTCTCGGTGGCCATACAGACACCGAGCCTTTTCACACTGGCTGAAGATTTGCGAACGATGGAGCTTCATGTCGATATTGACGAGGCGGATATCGGAAAGGTTGCGCCGGGAAATCCCGCTACTTTTACGGTCGAAGCTTTTGAAGGGCGCAGTTTCACGGCAACGATCTCGCAGGTACGTTTGTCGCCCCAGACGATCAACGGGGTCGTGACGTATCGGGCAATATTGCTCATCGATAATTCGGATTTGTTGCTGTTCCCGGGCATGACCGCCACCGCAGAAATTCTGGTTCAAAGTGTGGAAAATGCATTGGCTATCCCCAACGCAGCACTACGGTTTGCTCCACCGTTAATTGCCCGGACAGACGATGAAAGCAGTTTCGGTCTGCTTGGAATGTTGTTTAGCAACGCCCCCTCTTTCGAGCCTAGCGCCCGCAATTTGCCAGACGCGGAAGGGCGTCGGACTGTTTGGGTTTTGCGCAACGAGGAAGCCGTCGCAGTCCTCGTGCGAACCGGTGCTTCCGACGGTATAGTGACCCAGATCGTCGAGGGGGGAATTGCTGCCGACGATAATGTTATTGTCGATATGGATATGGGGCAATGAGACGGGATAGCGACGAAATACCGGACCCGCCCGAACTTTCGGTTCCCCAGATAGAACTCGAAGGTGTGACCAAGATTTATGGGCAGGGCGAGGCCGAAGTTCGTGCCTTGCAAGGCATTGATCTGAAAATCCATGAAGGCGAGTTCGTGGCGATCATGGGGCCAAGCGGTTCGGGGAAATCTACGGCGATGAACATTATCGGATGTCTGGATACACCCACCTCCGGTTCGTACCGGTTCAGCGGCACTGAGGTTGGCGAGCTTAACCGGAACCAGCGCGCTCTGTTACGTCGGAACTACCTCGGGTTCGTATTTCAAGGATATAACTTGCTCGCCCGCACATCGGCTTTGGAGAACGTCGAACTGCCGTTGATCTATCTCGGCCTTCCTATTTTCGAACGTAGGCAACTGGCGATGGAGGCGTTGGAAAAGGTTGGCCTTAAGGGGCGCGAGAAACACGGACCCTCGCAATTGTCCGGTGGACAACAACAGCGTGTGGCGATTGCGCGGGCGATTGTCACGAAACCGGAAATTTTGCTTGCTGACGAACCCACTGGTAATCTTGATACTGCGCGAAGCGAAGAAATCATGAATATTCTGACTGACCTCAATAAAAACGACGGCATCACCATCGTGATGGTCACACACGAGCCCGATCTCGCCGAATATGCTGGNCGACTTGTTCAGTTTGTCGATGGCTTCATTCAGTCGGGCGAGCGCGAAGGCAAGGATAACTGATATGTTTTTTGAAACTTTNCGTCTGGCNATCCACGCAATTTTNCGAAACGCAACGCGCTCGTTTCTGACCGTTCTTGGAATTATCATTGGAGTTGCCGCCGTTATCGCGATGGTAACCGTCGGGCAGGGGTCCGCAGATCAGGTGGAGACCGAGGTGTCGTCGCTTGGTACGAACCTGTTGATGATCACGTCCGGTCAAGCTTCGCAAGGTCCCGGAATGGGCGGCGGTGCGAGCGCTAGCTTTTCGCTGAAAGACGTCGATGCGGTTGAAACCGAGATCGCGCGTGTCAGTGTTTCCGCGCCAACCAGCGCCCGCATGATGACCGCGATTTTTGGGAACGAGAACTACTCGACTTCGGTTACCGGAACTGACAACCGATTCATGTTTGTCCGCGACTGGGCCGTGACCACGGGGCGCGAATTTTATGATAGCGAGCTGCGAACAGGCGCTACGGCATGCATCATCGGTGAAACCGTCAGTACCAAGCTGTTTGGCAACGGCGACCCGTTGGGCGCGACGATCCGGCTCAAGCAGATTTCTTGCCGTGTGATCGGTGTGCTGGAGTCCAAAGGCGCATCAAGTTTTGGAACCGATCAGGATGATATCATTCTTATCCCGATCCGGACGTTTCAGAGGCGTATCGCGGGAAATCAGGATGTCGGGATGATCTTCGCATCGGTTCGTGAAGACATGTCGACNGAAAAAGCCAAAGCCGATATCGAAAACCTGCTGCGCGAACGCCGGGGNATCGGATTTGGCGAGGAAGATGATTTCAACGTCATGGACATGAAGCAAATCACTTCGATTTTAACCGGCATTACCGCAGTTCTGACCGGCCTGTTGTCAGCCGTTGCAGCCGTCAGCCTTCTTGTAGGTGGCATCGGAATTATGAACATCATGCTGGTTTCGGTCACCGAAAGGACGCGTGAAATCGGTATCCGGTTGGCGGTGGGTGCCAGCGAGGGGCAGGTGCTTTTGCAGTTTTTAGTGGAATCGATTGTCTTGTCTCTGATTGGCGGGTTTTTGGGAATCCTGCTGGGGCTTGCACTGGCTTATCTAGGGGCAATTCTGCTGCGAATTCCGTTTGCGCCTGAGGCGTCGATCGTGATGATCGCCTTCGCCTTTTCGGCAATCGTCGGGATAGTGTTCGGCTATTTCCCTGCGCGGCGGGCAGCACGCCTAGACCCGATCGAGGCGCTACGGCACCAATAATGTCCAACGACAGCAGATTTCTGGTTTGATCGCGTGCGCGAGAAACTGCTCTGAAACCCTCACCAAGCATAGCTTCGGTTGGCGCTATCAAGGCGAATGACTATATCGGGCAAATAGTGATTGCGGCCAGATAAGGAGCAGACATGAAACACATACTTATCAGCCTGGCAGTTGGCGTTATCAGCGTGATTTCCACTTCCGCAATATCGTCGGAGTTAGATGACCACTTCAAATACCTCGCTGCGGATTTACAATCCCGTGGCTTTAATTGCCAGTATATTATCGGTACCGATCTGACGAATGACACGAGCGTTATTCAAATCATATGTGCGCAAAATGCCGATGGCACCGGCGAAGTCACGCGCTTCGAAATGAATACGGAGACGCAAATCACAACGCCGCTTCCAGCTGCTGAATAACCGAAAGGGCGTCCTTTTCTATTAGTCTTCGAGCGCCCGCCGCAGCTTACGAATGAATTTCGCCCGCGCCTTGTCATCGGCGGCTTGCTCAAAGGCTTCGCGCATATCGAACGTGAATTGCGCCAGATCGTTATGCCAGTCCAGTTTTATACTGGCCTCGCTAGGCAGGCGGGGTTGCGTTTGGTAGAACTTCGGCGGATTACCTGAACCTCTTAGTTCGACCTCGTCATCCAACGCAGGCGCATAAATCCGGGTCTCGTCAAAACCGGACTTGGCCAATGCGGATTTGAGGCCAGCGATTTCCTCTTCGTCGCCATGAGTCAGAAACAGCGCCGAGGAAACCGGCTGGCGTTCCTTGATCCAGTCCAGCAACTCCTCGCGGTCGGCGTGACCCGAATAGACGTCGATCTCCCGAATTTTCGCCAACACCTGAATCTCGTCGCCCTGAATTTTGACGTTCCTCGCGCCATCCAGCAGCAAACGTCCCAATGTGCCTGGTGCCTGATATCCGGCAAATAGTACGGTGGCGTTTGTTTCCCAGAGCCATCGCTTCAGGTGGTGACGAATCCGGCCAGCTTCGCACATACCACTGGCGGCCAGAATGATTGCGCTGCCCCCAAAGTTTGCAATTTCCTTGCTTTCGTCGACGGTAACCGTTGGTCGCACCAAAGATTGCGTCAACAGCTTTGGCCGTTCCGTCAAATCCTCAAGGTCTTGTGCGTGTTTTTCGAACACTCTGGTGATCCGGATCGCCAGAGGAGAATCCAGAAATATCGGTACGTCAGGGATTTCACCCGAGTCCTGTAGATACAATAAATCGACAATCAACTCCTGACTGCGCTCCACCGCAAAAGCAGGAATGATCAGCTTTCCGTCACCTTGAAGTGCGTCGTTTACTACCTTGGCGAAGGTCCGACGGCGATCTTCGGGCGGCATTTGAGGGCGAGAACGACTGCCGTAGGTCGATTCAGTTACCACATAGTCAAAATGGCTCGGCGCATCTGGGTCCGGTTCGAAAAGCTTGTTGTCGGGTCCGATATCACCGGAGAATAAAATCCTCAGCGGTTCTGCGTTTGTCCGTGGCGAGGTAATCTCGATCTCGATCGAGGCGGAACCCAGAATATGCCCAGCATTCCAGAACCGCGCGCGAACACCGGTTCCAGCTTCGACCCATGTTTCGTATTCGACCGGAGCTATAAACCGAAGACAATCTTGAGCATCTTGTTGCGTGTAAATCGGCGTAACCTCGGGTTTGCCGCGGCGAGCATTTCGTTGATTCAGGTGCCGGACCTCCATTTCCTGTATAAAACCGCTATCCGGAAGCATAAATGTTAACAGGTCGCGGGTGCCTTCAGTGGCCAGAATTTTACCTTTAAACCCGGCTTTTGTCAGCTTCGGCAGTAGCCCGGCGTGGTCGATGTGGGCGTGGGTTTGTAGAACAAAATCGATGTCTGCCGGGTCAAACGGAAAATCGCGGTAGTTAAGTTCCTTCAGCGTTTTTGGACCCTGAAACATACCGCAGTCGACCAAGAAATTACAGTCGGGGGTCTTTATCAGGTAGCACGATCCGGTAACTGTCTGCGCAGCGCCGCAAAATTGCAATGTAACACCCATATCGGTTTCCACTTCCGTCCATTATGTGAAAAGAATATCGCGGCGTGGCATTATTGGTGTTGATCCACGTCAAAACCTGACGGCGACGCAGGTAAGCGATACAGATCAAATTGGAACGAAGTTATATGACAACCGAAACTGGCAGATTGATGAAACGACCCGCAGTGATCGGGATGCTTGTCGGCGTATTGATGTTTGTGGCAACGCTGTTCATTCCACCGCCGTCCGGATTGTCAGCTACCGGTTGGCATACGCTTGGACTCGCACTGCTGATGGCGATTTGGTGGAGCACAGAACCAGTTCCAATTGCGATTACCGCCCTGTTGCATTGATCCTGCTACCGCTTGCTGGAATCGGTGATATCAAAACCGCAGGCGAGCCATTCGCGAACCCGCTTGTATTCCTGTTTCTTGGCGGTTTTTTACTTGCAGCCGCGGTAAGTCGTTGGGGGTTACACAGACGCATTGCGGGAACAATTGTCGGTAAAGTCGGGACCGAGCCACGCCAGCTAGTGCTCGGCTTTATGGTTGCCAGCGGGTTTTTGTCGATGTGGATAAGCAACACGGCGGCTGTGGTGCTCATGTTGCCCGTCGCGATTTCAATAATCATGGCTTTCGACGAAGCGGAATCCATTCCGGAGGTCTTGCACAAACGCTTTGCTCAATCGCTGCTTTTGGGGTTGGCTTATGGTGCAAGCATCGGTGGTGTCGGCACGTTAATCGGCACTCCACCGAATGCGCTGTTGGCCGGATATCTTATGGAGAACCACGGGATCGACCTGTCCTGTGCGGCTTGGGCTGCGATAGCGATGCCGTTGGTCGCAGTATTTTTACCACTGGCGTGGTTAATTCTGACGCGGTTTTCTTTCCCGATGCCCGCCGATTTCACCGATATGCCGCAGGTTAGCGATAGCCTACGCAGGCTGTCGCCCAGCGGAAAAATGAGCAAGGCCGAGAAGCGTGTAGGGATCGTATTTCTAGGTGCTGCCGTGCTGTGGATTACCAGACCACTTCTGAATGGGATTCCGGTGCTGGAAGGCCTCAGCGACCCCGGAATCGCGCTGATTTGTGGCTCTGTTTTGTTTCTGATCCCCAGCGGTGCCGACGATCGCAAACGGTTTCTGCTGACATGGGAAGAGGCACGAGACCTCCCTTGGCAGGTTCTGATACTCTTTGGCGGTGGGCTTTCACTGGCGGCAGCGATGGATTCCAGCGGGCTGGCGGGCTGGATCGGTCAGGGGCTGGCGGAAATTGGCGAGATGCCGGTATTTTTGTTTTTATTGCTGCTAGCGGCAACCGTTGTTCTCCTGACCGAGCTTGCCAGCAATACGGCTACCGTCGCGGCGCTGCTGCCCGTGGCTGCGACGATTGCTTCGGCGGCGGGGATAGATGTTATCGTTGTTTCCGCAGCGGTCGCGATGGCTGCAAGTTGTGCCTTCATGCTGCCGGTCGCGACGCCGCCGAATACGCTAGTCTTTGCAACCGGCTACGTAACGGTAGCGTCGATGGTGCGGGCAGGATTGGTAATGAACCTGCTATCGATCACTTTGGTCGCAATTGTCGCTTTTGTTTTGGCGCAATATGTTGCCCTGTGATTTTGGTCAGTTTTGTTTCGGCGTTAGCGAGTGAACCGCAAACCAGCTTACAATGACTAGCGGGATGCCAATTCCGAAGGATACCCGGATACCGAAATGTTCTGCAACTAATCCAAGCAGGGGTGGAGCAATCAGGAAAGTGACAAACGAAAGCTGTGCGAGCGCAGCCACATTCGCTGCCGCGGGTCGGTCGGTTCGCTGTGCGGCGGCGGACATCGCTAACGGAAAAACGACCCCGTGGCCGATCCCCATCAGAGCAAAACCCAGTAAAGCGATTTTGAAGTTCGGCGAAAGCGTCACCAGAACAACGCCGACCCCGAGAACCAGTATCGACAGCCGCGCCACCGTAATTGCGCCAAAGCGGTCGACGTAGCTGTCCGCGAAGAAGCGCGTGATAGATTGTGTAAGTGCACCAAGCGCAAGTGCTGCTCCGCTGATGAAGGGCGCGGTCTGGAAGGTGTCGCGCATGAAAATCACGGACCAGTCAATACCCGCACCCTCAAGCAACATCGCAGACAGTGTGAAAGCTACGATCATCAGGATACCGCGCGTCGGGCGGATGAATTTTGGTGTAGCACCCTCGGAAGATATTCGTGCCGGAGCGGGGGTGTAGGTCCAAAACATTAGGAAAGTCGCCAGAGAGGTAACAATCGCGAATCCAGCCAAATGTGTGGTCGGGTTCAGCCCCATTTGCGATATTACCGCCCCGGATAGGCCCGCAGTAAAGAACCCGAAACTCCAAAACGCATGCGAGCGGTTCATGATGCGTCTGCCGACTTGGTGCTCAACCCTATCTGCTTCCAGATTTACGGCAATCTCTACCGCCCCGACCCCCGTGCCTCCCACAGCCAGAAACAGAAAAAACACGAGCGGTCCCGAAGCAGTCGACGCTGCCAGTTCTGAAATTCCCATCAGCGGAATGCCCAGCAGCATCACATTGCGAAAGCCTAGCCGTTCAAAAAACCGACCACCAAACATCAACGCGATTTGTGCACCAAAAGGCATGCCGATCAACGCCAGTCCAAGCGCGCCTTCGCCTATTCCCATCTGCAATTGTAGGTCACCCAAGCGCGGAAACATCGCACCAAGCGCGGCGGAGTAGATAAAAAACGCGAAGTAAACGCTGTAATGGGCGGGCAAAGTGCGGGGAGTCATTGAAGTCCTCCAATTGCGTCATTTGATTGCGCGGGCTTCGGTACTATTTACGGTCTGTACACAAATTCCAAGTCAAAACCGGAGCTTCGGATCTACCGGTTTACGTTCGCCGGAGCCTCGGGATAGTCGCGCGTGAACACCAACCGGTCCCCGTCCGACATTTCTGCGCGATAGGCATAACCGCCGTGGTCAAACCCCTTGATCCCTTCGACATCCGATATCCGGTTCTGAATCACAAACCGCGCCATGGCCCCGCGCGCTCGTTTGGCAAAGAAACTGACGATGGCACAATCGCCGTCGCGTTCTTCCATAAACACCGGCGTGATAACCCGCAGTTGCAGTGCCTTGGGCGAAACGGCCGAGAAATATTCCACCGAGGCACAATTAAGCAGCGTATCCGTTCCTAGTGCCTCGGCTTCGGCATTCAGTGCCAATGCCAACCGGTCGCCCCAATACTGATAAAGCGATTTTCCTCGGCGCGTCGCCAAACGACTACCCATTTCCAGCCGGTAGGGCTGGATCTGGTCCATCGGACGAAGCAATCCGTAGAGCCCGGACAAGATGCGTAGGTGGTCCTGCGCATAGGCCATCTCGTCAGCATCAAGGGAACTCGCCTCAAGACCTTGATACGTATCCCCTGCGAATGCCAGAGCGGCAGCCTTGATTTCGTCAGCCTCCGGTTCTTCGGAAAATGTCTTGAAACGGGTTTGGTTAAGTTTCGCCAACGGTTCGCTAATCGACATCAATTTACGCAAATTGGCGACACTAAGACGACGTGCGGTGCGGCTTAGACCATAGGCATCGGCTTGGAATTCCGGAAATGTCGGGTCGACTTTTGGTGTAACCGGTTCGAAATCCAGCTTTTTGGCCGGTGATATTACTGTCAACATTGTATGCCCCGAATTCAGAATGCCCAGTCAATCCGCTGTGGCGTGACCCCTTGAATACGAAACAGGAACCCGAAGCGCAACAATTCAAAGGTTGCGGGTCTGCGGTTCATGGTGCACAGAATACCGCCATGGCTAAAATCATACTTTTCAACAAACCCTTCGGCGTCCTTTCGCAATTTACCGACGCAGGAACTGCTGGTTCCACGCGCAAAACATTGTCCGAGTTTATCGACGTTGCGGGGGTTTATGCGGCGGGCAGGCTGGACAAAGATAGCGAAGGTCTGCTGGTGCTGACCGACGACGGCAGGCTTCAGCACAAAATCAGCGACCCGAAACACAAGACCGCCAAAACCTATTGGGTACAAGTCGAAGGTGTGCCGACCGAAGCGAAGATTCAGGAACTCCGCGACGGTGTCACGTTAAAGGACGGTAAAACCGCACCTGCGAAAGTCAAAGCGATTGACGAGCCAGCTGACCTTTGGCCTCGCGACCCACCTGTGCGATTTCGCAAAACTGTGGCTGATAGCTGGCTGGAAATCACGATTACCGAGGGTCGCAACCGACAAGTCCGACGCATGACAGCCGCTATCGGATACCCGACCTTGCGCCTTATCCGCTACCGTGTCGGTAATTGGAGCATCGACGATATCGAAAACGGCAACTGGCGCGAGGCCTGACCTTTATTCTGCGGCACGCGTTGCAGTCGGTCCGTTGAGCAGCGCGTCGAGACAGGCGAAACTTTCAACAGCAGTTTCCGGTGTGTTTCGTTTGAAAAACTGTTCCAGTTTTGGTTGCATCGCGATCGCGGCATCAATTTCCGCGTCAGACCCCTGTGCATAAAGTCCGGTGTGCACCATGGGTGCGGCCTTCTCGAAAACACTGACGGATTTTCGCGCCATAGATATCAGCGCGTTTTCTTCCGTCGACGCGATTGCCGGCAAACTGCGCGAAACGCTTCGGTTGATGTCAATGGCCGGGAAGCGTCCGTTTTCGGCAATTTCCCGATCAAGGATCACGTGCCCGTCCAGAACCCCGCGCGTAATATCGGCAATCGGTTCCTCCATATCGGATCCTGCCACCAAGACCGTGAATATTGCCGTGATATCCCCGCCACCCTCCGGTCCGGGTCCGGCACGTTCAGCAAAACTGGCAATCAGGTTGGCGGTCGAAGGCGGGAATGCCCGTAGACTTGGTGCTTCTCCCGCCGTCAGGGCCACTTCGCGATGCGCCTCAGCAAACCGCGTGATGGAGTCCATAAGCAACAAAACATGCTGCCCCTTATCGCGAAAGTATTCAGCCACCGCAGTTGCCATCCACGCGGCACGTCGTTTCACTAGCGGGGACTGATCTGAGGTCGCGGTAATAATGATCGCCCTCTGCATACCTTCGGGCCCCAGAACGTGCTCGGTGAATTCTTTCAACTCGCGCCCACGCTCGCCAATAAGCGCAATCACAACGATGTCGCATTCCAGCCCACGCGCCATTTCCGCCAACAGCGAGGATTTCCCGACTCCCGATCCAGCAAAAATCCCGATCCGCTGACCTTGTGCGATCGGCAAAATCGTATTGAGCACTGCCAGCGAGGTGTTCAACCTTGCGCCAAGAGAACGCCGGCTCGCAGCGGCGGGTGGTTGACGGCGCAACGGCACATTGGTTTCGCCACTATATAAAGGACGCCCGTCGAGGGGTTGCCCGAACGCGTCAATAATCCGCCCGACCCACGCCACCGAGGGACGAACGTTGTTGGTAAATGTCAGCTCCACTACATCCGAAATCGCAATCCCGTCGCTAGGACCATAAGGCATCGCCAGAACGTAGCTTTGCTCAAGCGCGATGATTTCACCGGCGATTTTTGCTCCGCATGTCTTCGAGATGGTAATCTGGTCGCCCACATGCCCGTGCACCGAAAGCCCCGCGATACGAATGGTAGAGGTGTCGACCGAAATGACACGTCCATAACGTCGCGAAATTGGAATAGCTTTCAGTGCGTTTTCGAGAGGTTTGAAGTCGGAGAACATGGTTAAGCCTTTGTGTTTGGTCTGCTTACCTTTTGTTCACACTAAATGGTTAAGAATCACCTTATGCAAAGTAAGGGAGAAGCCCTAAAGTGAAATTTGACATCGGAATATTGCAAATGGCGCAGGATTTGGCAGCACATGCTTCATCGCGCCAGTCCATCATTTCCCAGAATATCGCCAACGCAGATACTCCTGGATACAAGGCTCGTGATACCGCGTCTTTTGCTGAAACATTCGCCGCAAATGCCGCGACGCGACCAGCGAGGGCTGGGCATATCGTTTTCGACACGCAGGCGGGCGTCACCGAATCCGCTGCCTTCAGCGCGGAATCACCAAACGGCAACACGGTCTCAATCGAAGACCAAATGGTTCGTGCCGCCGAGGTTCGCCATCAACACGACCTCGCGTTGGGTATCTACGGGAAGTCCGTGGATATCCTTCGGGCCGGAATGGGGCGGATTAGATAATGAGCGATCTGTTAAACACGATGGCCTCAAGCGTTAGCGGGATGGCCGCGCAATCGGCGCGCTTGCGTCTTGCCTCCGAAAATATTGCTAACGCGGACACCCCCGGTTACCGCCGCAAACTGATCCCGTTCGAACAGGTCGCGGGCGGGTCAGTGCAGACTGGCCCAATCCATCTGGACTCTTCGGATCTCGAACGTGTGCACCAACCTGGGCACCCGATGGCGGGTGAAGATGGGTACTTCGAAAGCTCTAACGTCAATCTGATGATCGAAATCGCGGATTCCCGCGAAGCGCAGCGTTCCTATGAGGCCAACCTGCGCATGTTTGATCAAGCCCGTCAGATGACATCATCGTTGCTAGAATTGCTACGTCGCTAGAAAGGCGAAACTATGGATAAAACCGCACATATTGCGTCACAATTATATACCAACGCCCAGAATGTAGCGCGCCCGTCGAAGGCGGAGTCGGGTGGCTCGGATCTGTTTGCGCAGGTCGCCACAGATTTCATGGCAACCATGCGCGCCGGCGAAGAAACCGCGCAAGCCGGTATGGTCGGCACTGCGGACTCCCACTCGGTTGTGCAAGCTCTTGCCGCAAGTCAATTGGCAATCGAAACAGCCGTGACGGTGCGTGATAAAGTCGTCGAGGCTTATCAAGAGATACTGCGAATGCCGGTCTGATGGACGCTGCACAGGTATTTGACGTCCTTCGCGAAGGACTGTGGGTTTCACTGGTGGTTTCGCTGCCGGTGCTTGGCATTGCGCTGCTTGTTGGCGTCGTGATTGGGCTTTTTCAGGCGCTAACCTCTATTCAGGAAATGACTCTGACGTTTGTGCCAAAACTGGCAGCAATATTGGCGGTTTTCTGGATGTCTATGGGATATTCCGGACAGCTATTGGTGAATTTCTATAAAGATCAGGTAATCGAAAATATCGCAGACGGGTTTTGAGGAATTCTTAACCTTCTGGCAGATATAACGATTCTGCCAAGCAAGAATGCCGGTGAAAACGGAGAATCTGTAGATGGATACAACGGGATATATCGCGCTAACCCGCCAGTCCGGCTTGCTAAAGGAACTACAGGCGGTCGCTAATAATATTGCGAACATATCTACAACCGGATTCCGGCGCGAAGGTGTGGTTTTTGCCGAAGAGCTGCAAGCTCTCGACACCGAAGGTGGCGGAATTTCCATGGCATCCGCGCGCGTACGATTTACCGATGGCGCTGGCGGAAACAGAAGCCAGACCGGCGGAGCACTGGATCTTGCCATCGACGGGCCGGGCTTTTTTATGGTTGAAACACCTAATGGCGAGCGTCTGACCCGTGCAGGTAGCTTCTCGAGCAATGGAGACGGTGACCTTGTAACTATGACAGGCCACCGCGTTCTGGATTCAGGCGGCGCGCCGATTTTCATTCCGCCTGATGTGGGAACGGTAGGTATTGCCAAGGACGGAACAGTATCTGCGAACGGCCGCCTGATTGCCCAAATCGGAGTATTCGAGGTGGAAGATCCGCAATTGCTTACGCGCGAAGACGGGGTGTTGTTTCGGTCTTATGCCGATCCACTACCTGCTGAAAGCTCCGTTGTTTTGCAGGGGTTTCTTGAGGGCTCGAATGTGAACGCGGTTGCTGAAATGGCGCGCCTGATCGAGGTTCAGCGTGCCTATGAACTCGGACAGAAACTAATGGACAGCGAAGACGAACGTGTCCGCTCTAGTATTCGCACGCTTGGTCGCGCCCCTTAATAAACCGGAGAAAGCTAAATGAACGCCTTGAAAATCGCCGCAACNGGNATGTCNGCACAACAGATGCGGGTCGAAGTAATCGCCAACAATCTCGCAAATATGAACACNACGGCGTACAATCCGCGCCGTGCCGAGTTCACCGACCTGCAGTATCAGCANGTGCAGCGCCCCGGCACCGTTAGCGCGGATGACGGTTCNATTTTGCCTGCCGGTGTTCAGCTTGGTATGGGCGTTAAACCCTCGGCGGTTTCCATGGACGTCGCGCAAGGCTCGTTGAAGCAGACCGGTGGAAACCTCGATATTGCCATCGAAGGGTCCGGATATTTTGAAATCACACTGCCCAGCGGTGGTGTCGGTTATACCCGCGATGGCGCTTTGAAACTTACAGCCGACGGACAGGTCGTAACGTCGGACGGTTTTACGGTTGTGCCAGACATCACCATCCCTGACGATGCCCGCGACCTGTCGATTAACGCTGACGGCGAGATTTACGCCTATTTCGCCGATCAAGTGGACGCGCAGTTTCTAGGCCAGCTGACGCTTGCTGGATTCACGAACGAAAAGGGTCTCGAAGCAATCGGCGGCAATCTATATCTCGAAACCGCCGCATCAGGAACAGCGCGGGTCGGCACGGCGGGCCAGGATGGTTTGGGGCAATTTCGACAAGGGTACCTTGAGCAAAGCTCGGTAGATTCCGTCAGAGAACTAACCGAACTGATCGAAGCTCAACGCGGATACGAACTGAACGCCAAAGTGATAACGGCCGCAGACCAGATGCTCGGCGCAACAACGCAGATCCGCTGATGAAGTGGTGGCTTCTTTTTCCGCTACTCCTGTGCGCGCACGCGCCCGTGGCGCAAACGGTCGTTGCGGCACATGCCATCCGTGCGCGAAGCATAATCGGACCGGATGATCTAGTGATGCAGGACGTGCAAACAGTCGGCGGAATTTCGGACGAGTCTGATATTGTCGGTAAAGAAGCGAGGGTTAACCTTTACGCGGGGCGGGCAATCCGCCATGCCGACGTCGGGCCCCNGGCAATTCTCGAGAGAAACCAATTAGTTATTATGGCGTATACCAAGGGAGCGCTGTCGATTCTCGCTGAGGGTCGTGTTTTGGCACGCGCAGGTGTTGGTGAACGCGTCCGCGTTATGAATCTGGAGTCGCGCGTTACTGTAACCGGTCGTGTGATGCAGGATGGAACAGTCGAGGTGGGCAGATAATGGCAAAACTTTTGACGCTTTTGAGTGGACTATTTCTTTTGGGCTGCACTCCAATCGCCGATGTTGGTCGCGCCCCCGGTCTTACTCCGGTCGGGCAAGATAGCGGCATTGCGATTTCGTCAGAAAGAGTGGCAATTGCAGTGCCTCCACCGGCTTTGCCGCGCCAGAATTATAGTCAAGGGTCGCTGTGGAATGCCGGACCTTCGTCTTTGTTCGGCGACCGGCGCGCCCGAAATCTCGGTGATATCCTGACAGTTGTCATCGAGATCGATGATCAGGCGCAGATGTCCAACCGCTCCGGCCGGTCGCGATCCGGTTCCGAAAGTATGAGCATTGCCGCATTGATGGGATTGCCTGAACTCGTGGCGGGGAACTTGCCCGAAGGGACCAGTCTGGATCCGACGGCCAATTTTTCATCGACCTCGACGTCGGCGGGTGACGGTAGCGTCTCGCGCAACGAAAAGATTACGTTGCGGATTGCCGCGACGGTGATCGACGTTTTGGCGAACGGGCACATGGTCGTTAGCGGGTTGCAGGAGGTAAGGGTGAACTTTGAGCTGCGCGAATTGCAGGTGGTTGGGATTGTGCAGCCGGAGGATATCTCCCGGCGAAACGAGATTACTTACGACAAGATCGCGGGCGCGCGGATTTCCTATGGTGGGCGAGGACGGATTAACGACGTTCAGCAACCACGATACGGTCAGCAGATTTTTGAAATAGTGGCACCTTTTTAGGAGGCAAAATGGGTAAATTAGTTCCGCTACTGCTGGCCATCGCCGGACTGGCAATAGGCGCGGGCACCGGATTGGTTTTGAGGCCCGCTGAAAGCACTGCGGAGGTGTGTGTCGAGACCGGTCATGGCTCAAACTGCGATGCAGCGGTGGAGGATGGTCATGGTGTCGAAACCGAAGCCGAACCAGATCCGAACAATGTATACTACGTTAAACTTAGTAAGCAGTTCGTTGTGCCCGTCGTGAAGGACAATAAGGTTGCGTCTTTGGTTGTGATGTCTTTATCGATTGAAACCACACCAGCTGTTGGCGAAGTAGTTTTCCAACGCGAGCCAAAGCTGCGGGACGCTTTGTTAGGAGTTATGTTTCTGCACGCGAACTCAGGTGGTTTTGATGGCCAATTCACGGGGGGTGAAGCCATGCGGGATTTAAGGGGCTCGCTACTTGAGGCCGCCCGGGACGTGATTGGGGATGACATTTACAGCGTTCTAGTGACGGATATTTTGCGTCAGGATGTCTAGTTGTCCTGTGAGGGTTCCGACTGGATGCCTTGCATTTCTATCAGTTGCTCAAGCATTTCGAAGCTGTCGTCGGCAAATTGGCCGTAAGACTCTATCCAGAAGGCTGCTGGCTTAAGTGCGTTCGGGTCTAGCCTGCACCACTTCTCGCGACCTGACTTATGTTGCGAGACCAACCCCGCTTTGACTAATATCTGGACATGCTTCGAAATCGCAGCAAGGGACATGTCAAACGGATCGGCGATGTCCTTCACAGTCATGTCGCCTTCGAGCAACATCAGCAAAATTGCGCGCCTTGTCTGGTCAGACAATGAAGCGAAAAGCGCGTCTAGGCGAATATTTGGATCATCAACCATTCGATTGACTATATATGGGTGGCATTGATGGTCAACCGATTAGTTGATTTTCCTTCAGAATAAAAAATGCCGGCCACACCTGTGCCAGCACGTCGCATGCGAATAAAAGTGTTTATATACATAAACTTAAGTGGCTTGTGAATTGTCTTCCATGCGCTTGACAGGACGCAATGACAACCATATTGTCCGCCCAAACCTTCCCGTCAGGGAATCCATGTTCCATGAGGCCGGAAAAGGAGAGTATTGGATGACCGATACACCAGACCCGGAGAAGCTCGAGACACTGGATGCGCGGATCAAGGCAGCGAAAGCCGCCGTCGAGCCCGCCCCGAGACAGGAAAGTAAATACGAAAAAGCCAGTTTGGCTTGGCGTATGGTGATTGAGCTTGTTGTCGGAATGGCAATGGGCATGGGCATTGGGTTCGGGCTGGATAGCCTTTTCGGGACACTCCCGATATTCCTGATGCTGTTTTCGTTGTTGGGCTTCGTGGCCGGTATTCGCGTCATGATGCGGACCGCCGAAGAAGTTCAGAGGCAAAAGGCCGAGAGATCGGCCAAGGATTAAACGGCCCATAAGGGTCAAATGTGAGGGCAGATCGTGTCAGCTGAAAGCACTACAGAAGAAGCGACAAGCGGTTTCAACATCCATCCGATGGACCAGTTCGAGGTACATCCTTTGTTTGGCGATGGCGCAATCCACTGGTACACACCAACAAACGTCACCCTTTGGTTGGGCCTGACAGTTGTTGCAGCGTTCCTATTGTTGGTTGTCGGTTCACGTGGCCGCGCGATGGTTCCAAGCCGCAGCCAGTCGATCGCCGAGATGGCTTACGGTTTTGTCCGTAAAATGGTTGAAGATATCACAGGCAAAGAAGGCCTGAAGTATTTCCCACACATCATGACGGTCTTTACATTCATTCTTTTCGCGAACCTGCTGGGTCTTCTGCCCTACAGCTTCTCGACCACATCGCATATTGCCGTAACCGGCGTCCTTGCGTTAACCGTTTTCCTTTCCGTGACCGTCATCGGTTTCGTGAAAAACGGCCCATCTTTCATCAAGCTTTTCTGGGTATCCAGCGCGCCGATGGCCTTGCGCCCTGTGCTGTTCCTGATCGAGCTGATTTCGTATTTTGTCCGCCCCGTCAGCCATTCCATCCGTCTTGGTGGAAACCTAATGGCTGGTCACGCGGTGGTCAAAGTGTTCGCCGGTTTCGCCGGCGCACTGGGGATTGGGGCTGTTATCCCGATAACCGCAATTGTCGCGGTCTACGGCCTCGAACTACTCGTAGCCTTCATTCAGGCTTACGTTTTCACAATCCTGACTGTGGTGTACCTCAACGATGCGTTGCATCCGAGCCACTAGGGTCGACAAACTAATCTAGCTATTCCAAAAAGGAGAATACTATGGAAGGCGATATCGCAGTAATGGGTCAAATGATCGGTGCAGGCTTGGCAAGCATCGGTATGGGCGGCGCTGGTATTGGTGTGGGTCTTGTTGCAGGTAACTTCCTGTCCGGCGCACTTCGCAACCCGGCAGCTGCTGGCGAACAGACAGCTACTTTGTTCATCGGCATCGCGTTTGCGGAAGCTCTGGGGATCTTCTCGTTCCTCGTTGCACTTCTGCTTATGTTTGCTGTTTAAGCAAACCGCCGAACTGCGGTCACGATACGCGTGGCCGTAAATGGATTGCATCGGGCCGCGCTAGACGTGGCCCGCCCTGCTATCGGAGAATAACATGGCAACTCAAGACGCCGCACATGCAGCTGAAACTTCCGTAGGAATGCCACAGCTCGATTTTGCGACATTTCCAAACCAGATATTCTGGCTGGTTGTGGCGATCGCTGTTTTGTACTTCATCATCGCCAAAGTGGCTCTGCCACGTATTGGTTCGGTGATCGACGACAGACATAACGCCGTTGCAAACGACATCGAACAGGCTGCTGAATTCAAACGCAAAGCGGAAGAAGCCGAGGCTGCGTACAACGCCGCCCTGGCCGAAGCCCGCGCCGAAGCGATGCGCATCGCTGGTGAAGCCAAAGCCGAGATCAAAGCTGATGTCGACGCGGCAATTGCCAAAGCCGACGCTGAAATCGCTGCCAAATCCGCCGAGTCCGCAGTGCGTATCGACGAGATTCGCGCAAGCGCATTGAAAAGCATTGAAGAAGTTGCTGGCGTTGCCGCCAACGACATCGTTGCTGCGATCATGCCATCGGCTTCAGATGATAAAGCACTCAAAGCAGCCGTTGCTGCACGTCTGAAAGGGTAAACGATTATGAAACGTATTGCTCTTATGGCTTCCTTGATGGCTACTCCGGCGTTCGCAGCTGGTGGTGACTATGCATGGTACAGCCTAAACGACACGAACTTTGTTGTTCTGATCGCTTTCGTGATCTTCCTTGGCGTTCTGGTTTACTTCGGTGTGCCGAAGTTAATCACCAAAATGCTGGACGATCGCGCTGATGGCATCAAATCCGAAATCGACGAGGCACGTGCCCTTCGCGAAGAAGCCCAGACTATTCTGGCGTCTTTCGAGCGTAAGCACAAAGAGGTTGAGGGTCAGGTCGCAGGCATCATCGAGCATGCCAAAACCGAAGCCGAGATCGCTGCTGAAGCTGCCAAAGCCGACCTGAAAGACAGCATTGCTCGTCGTCTTCAGGCTGCTGTGGATCAGATTTCTTCTGCTGAGGAAGCTGCCGTTCGTGAAGTCAAAGACAAAGCGGTTAACATCGCTATTGCGGCTGCTGGCGAAGTTATCGCCGCGAACATGTCAGCCAAAGACGCTGGTGGGCTGATTGACGATGCTATAGCCGTCGTTGGTGAAAAGCTGCACTAAGCTTTGCAAAATACAGAATTGAAAAACCCGACCTTTGTGTCGGGTTTTTTATTGCGCCGATAGTCGCTTCATCGCCCATTCGGCGGCGTCCCGCACAACGGCGTCTTCGTCGCCAAGCAGTGGGCGAACGTACTCGCGCAGACCAGCCTCACCCGAGTTCCCAATGGCATAAAGCACATTTCGAACAAACCGGTTCCGCCCGATCCGTTTTATGGGTGATCCGCTGAACACTTCACGAAAACTCGCATCATCGAGGGCCACCAGATGTGCTAGCTTCGGACATTGTAGCTCAACCCGCGCCCAGTAATTCGCATCTTTGGTGACAGACGCAAATTTGTTCCATGGACAAACGGCCAGACAATCGTCGCACCCATATATCCGGTTTCCCAGCATCGGCCGAAGGGCTTCGTCGATGGGACCGCTATACTCGATCGTCAGGTAGGAAATACACTTTCGGGCGTCTAGTTTGTACGGCCCCACAAATGCGTTCGTCGGGCAGATATCCAGACATTTCTGACAACTACCGCAATGATCTACTTCTGGTTCGTTTTTGGTGAAATCGAGCGTCGTGAAAATCGCGCCTAGAAAAAACCAACTTCCTTGATCGCGGCTAACCAGATTCGAATGTTTCCCCTGCCAACCGAGACCGGCGGCCGCCCCTAGCGGTTTTTCCATCACCGGTGCCGTATCAACGAACACTTTGATGTCACCACCAGCTTGCTCCAACAACCAGCGACCGACACGTTTTAAGCGCTTCTTTACCAAATCGTGGTAATCCCGATTTCGCGCGTAGACCGAAATATTCCCGCGATCCTTCATCTCGAGCAAGCGTAGCGGATCGTCGGCGGGGCCGTAATTTTCGGTCAACATGATCACCGATCGTGCTTCCGGCCACAACTCGGATGGATCGCCACGCCAGTTCTGGCGTTCGGCCATCCACTTCATGTCACCGTGATAGCCGCCCTCGACATACTTCCGCAACCGCGCGGCTGCCTCGGGGATCGCATCGGGCGAACANACGCCAAACCCCGAAAACCCTTCCGCCAACGCATGTTCACGTAAGCGATCCAGNAGACCGTCGTTTGCGGCCGTACCCATTTAGAAATCCAGATCGGCGTAATGTGACGGNGGAACGAAGCCCGGAACCAGATCAGACAGAAGGGGGCGAAACGCCGGGCGCGATTTGATTTTGGAATACCAATCGCGGACTGCTTCGCTGCGTTCCCAATCAATATCACCGATGTAGTCGAGGCAACTAAGCTGTGCCGCAGCCGCGAAATCCGCGATCGTCATGTGGTCACCGGCCAACCAGCGTCGCTGGTCTAGAAGCCAACCCATATAATCGAGATGATATTTGATGTTTTTCGCACCCGCCTTGATCCGCTGGCTGTCCGGATAACCTGATTTCATCAGCTTCTTGTTAATGCGTTCGTGAAGAAGGTTCATCGTTACTTCGTGATGGAATTTATCGTCAAACCACGCCGCTAACCGCCGCGCCTCGGCCCGGTCTGCGGCGTCGGTCGGCAGTAGCGGAACCGCCGGATATACTTCTTCGAGATATTCAAAGATCGCGGCTGAGTCCGCCAAAACCAGCCCTTCGTCTTTCAACATCGGTACTTTGCCCGAAGGGTTCTGTCGCAAATAGTCCAGCCGTCTTTCCCACGGGTATTCGACCACCAGTTCTACGTCTAACCGTTTTTCCGCCAAAACAAGGCGGACCTTGCGAGAAAATGGTGAAAGGGGCAGGTGGTATAAGCGCAACATTTGGAAGTCCTGAACGTAAATCTTTACCCTTCATGGGCTGATTACGACAACAATTCAAGAAGAAGGTTAGGGAAGAAAGCAATCTGCGCGGCCCTCGTCGCGCAACGTTGTCGCACCAATTGATATCCGGCTCGCGCGCCGTTCCAATGTCAGGGACAGACCGCTCGCGGACCTTTCTTTCGGGTTCGGTAGCACAACCGCTAACCGTGCAGCATCGGAAACCCGTAGGTTTTCCGGCGATGTGGTGAAGTGTTTTGCAACGGCCGCTTCAACCCCGAAGATGCCCTCGTCGAATTCGACGATGTTCAGATAAACCTCCATGATCCGTCGTTTGGACCACAGGCCCTCCATCAGAACGGTGACGCCGGTTTCCAGTCCTTTGCGGAACCAGTTTCGACCGGGCCATAGGAACAGGTTTTTGGCGACTTGCTGAGAAATTGTTGATGCGCCGCGGCCTGAGCCTTCCTCAATTGCCATCTCGATTGCCTCGAAGTCGAAGCCGTTATGCTCGCAGAAATTCGCGTCTTCAGCGGCGGCCACGGCAAGCGGGATGTAGGGCGACATATCTTCAAGGTCGCGCCACTCATACTGAATCGCACCAAGGCGACTGTATTCCGAATACATTAAATAGGTTAGCGGCGGGTTAACCCATTTGAAAATACCAACAATGGCAGTCGATATGACGAGTAAAATCAGTGCAAACTTCACGAACGGCCGGAAAAACCAGATTACCACACGGACAGGGAAAAAGTAGTCACGCTTTGGTTTCGGCTTTGGAGCCTCGACAGGCTTTGGTTTTGGTGGTCGCGCCATGTCATACTGGTCCGAAGTTGCCTCCGGACCAGCAAGTATCAGGCTGTGGCCGCAGTTTCAACATCGCTAAGCGGATGCGGAATTCGTGTGACCATTTCTTTGGGGCAGAGCTGCTTGAATTGCGGCAACATCTCGGACCAACGGCATAGAATTTCTTGCGCCTGTGGGCTGCCGGTTTCTTCGACGTGCTGCTCTATCAAGCCTTTCAACTGGGCTTCCCAATGCGCTGACTGAACGGTCTGAACAGTTAGGGTTTCCATGTTCACGAGGCATTTCACCTTGTCTTCCGGATCCAGAATATACGCCATACCACCGGTCATACCTGCTCCGAAGTTCTCGCCGATTGAGCCAAGGATAACCGCAACGCCGCCAGTCATATATTCACAACCGTTCGAACCGCAGCCCTCGACCACAACTTGCGCGCCGGAGTTGCGAACGCAGAAACGCTCACCGGCACGGCCATTAGCAAACAGTTTACCGTCGGTCGCACCGTAAAGCACAGTGTTGCCGATGATGGTGTTGTCCGCCGCAACCAGCGGGCTACCCAACCGTGGGCGAAGCGTAATCGTACCGCCTGACAGACCTTTGCCGACGTAATCATTGGCATCGCCCGACACCTCGATTTTCAGGCCGGGTGCTGCGAAGGCCCCCAGAGACTGACCGGCAGAACCCGTCAGTTTGACCGTCAGGTGATCCGGCTGAAGCGTGTTGCGCATTCCGAACTTTCCGACGATATGGCTGGAAACCCGGGTCCCGACCGTCCGGTGCGTATTTTGCACCGAATAGGAAAGCTGCATTTTTTCACCGTCATTAAAGAACGGCTGCGCGTCCTCAACAATCTGGGCGTCCAGCGTATCGGGCACCACTTGGCGTTCGCGATGGCGATCATAGGTAATCTCGCCAGCCTCGCTTGCCGAGATCAATAGCGGGTTCAAATCCAGATCGTCCAGATGCGCCGAGCCACGCGAAACCTGCGTCAGCAGGTCTGCCCGTCCAATAACTTCTTCCAGCGAACGCGCGCCGATCGAAGCCAGCACCTCGCGCACTTCCTGCGCATAGAAAGTGATGAGGTTTACAACCTTGTCGGCACTACCGGTAAACTTCGCACGCAGCTTCGGATCCTGCACACAAACGCCGACAGGACATGTATTCGACTGGCACTGACGCACCATGATACAGCCCATTGCGATCAGCGCCGCGGTCCCGATACCGTATTCCTCGGCCCCCATCATTGCGGCAATCACAATGTCACGACCGGTCCGAAGACCGCCGTCCGTGCGCAAAGTTACGCGGTCGCGCAAGTTGTTTAGCGCCAGAACCTGATGCGTTTCGGTCAGACCCATCTCCCACGGCAGGCCGACATATTTGATCGACGTGGCAGGCGAGGCACCAGTGCCGCCGTTATGACCTGAAATCAGGATCACGTCAGCCTTGGCTTTGGCAACACCGGCCGCAATC
>JGI24025J20009_10000190_pt1 | contig 47819 bp, 49 predicted proteins | sample Cruoilmetagenom3_FD_20009 | JGI IMG/M metagenome (IMG submission 20009)
GCGNGCTCACGCCCTATGAATACATCTGTAAAATCTGGACTTCTGAGCCGGATCGATTCATCCTGAACCCGATCCACCAGATGCCGGGACTAAACAGCTAGTGTCAATGATTTGCCGTTGCTGCCGACATGTGGCGCGGAATCGCGGGGCGCACAGGTTTTTTTGAATGCACTACCTGCGCGCCCGTTCGGATGCCCCATGTTTCCTCCTCCCGCCGCATAGATGCAATCGGCGGGCCCGCGCGGGCATCGGTTTCGGGCGGCTGCAGATCCGACTGCTCCGAGGAAAATACCGGCATCGGCACGCAGGGTTTGTCGGCGAACAGCGGGTCCGCCAGCCACCGGACCGAGGCAATAACCCTGTCGTCTGGTTCGGAAAGCTTACTGGCCAGCCCATCATTTCCGCCCGCGACAGACACCCCCAGCCGTTGCGATGGACGTGGATCGACACGTCACGATGGCGCGAAATCCCCAGCATCAAATCCCCAGCATCCCCGACAGGTCGACGGAATTGAGTGTGACCATCACGCGTGTCCCGCCCAGATCGCGGACCAGATCGTGGCCGCGGCGCATATGATCCACCTCGCCGGTGATGTTGAACGCATACATGACCTTTTTGCCGGCCGCCTGCGCATGGTCGTTTAAAACGGCCATGACCGTGCGGACGCGGTCCTCGTACGGGCAGTTCAGACCCGCCCTGTCCTGCGCCGTCAGACCGACCGAGGGCTTGAGCCCCGATCAGCGGGCCGCTCTCCACGCCCGACAGTGCCCGCGCGCCCGGTTGCCATAGCGCGGGGATTTGACGGGTGCGGGCTTGGCGACAACCCCTCCAGACCGCTCGGCAAGGGCGGCGCCCGCCGGATCATCCGGTTTTTCCAGCAGGGCGTCGGCGTCGATCCGGTCGGGGGAAATCAGCGTCATCCCGCATATGCCCGAAGGAAGGTCGCGGCGGCGCGGGGCAGGGCCGAACCTTGGGGCAAGCCGCCGTTCAGGGGCGGTGCCAAGTGGTGATATCTGCTCGGATCACGCATCACTGAAATTTGGCATACTAAAAATGAAGTGCTGCTAGCGGTTTTTTTTAGCGGGGCGGTTTTCGGCAATGAAATGCGCGATTTGCGGGCCAATCGTGCCGCATTTCATCTGTATGAAAGGATTACGACGCAAAAGAATGGCACAGCAAAGATGACAGCGATGCAAAACCTCAAACGCCGCGGCGCGGATGTATACATGAAACAGGCGGCCATGCAGCCGCGCCATGCCCGGCTGTTCGAATTGATCCGCCAGCAGAATCTTGGCGTTGACCATCGCCATCGGCCCGCAGGGGACAGTCTGTCAGATTCCGTTGCGCTGTCCTTGCGCGATGCGGCGCGGCAATCGCTGCGGGCAATGCTTTAGGCGCTTGCCCCTTGAACCTGCCTAGCCCCTGAATCCGGTGGCCACCACGAATTTTTCCGAACTGTCCGACCGGCTCGCGGGCGGTTTCATGTTGAAAACCTTGGTGAATTTCTGCTTCAACAGCTTCTGCAGATCGCCCTCGGCTCCGCCGGCCAGAACCTTGGCGACGAATGTGCCGCCCTCTTCCAGCACATCGAAGGCGAAATAGGCCGCCGCTTCGCATAGGGCCATGATGCGCAGGTGATCCGTCTGCTTGTGCCCCGAGGCAGAGGCCGCCATGTCGGACATCACCACGTCGGCCTTGCCGCCCAGCCATTCCTTGACCAGATCGTCGGCATCGTCGGCCAGAAAATCCAGCTGGTGAATTTCGCATCCCGCGATCGGGTCCACCTCTTGCAGGTCAACGCCCAGAATGGTGCCGATGCGCTTGCCCTTCTTCTCGCCCAGTGCATTGACGCGGTCCACCGCCACCTGACACCAGCCGCCGGGCGCGCAGCCTAGGTCAACCACCCGCGCACCGGGCACAAGGAAGCGGAATTTATCGTCCAGTTCCAGTATCTTATAAGCGGCGCGGCCACGGAACCCTTCGGCCTTGGCGCGTTTGACATAGGGATCGTTCAACTGACGTTGCAGCCACAGGGTCGAGGACATCTTGCGCCCGCGCGCCGTCTTGACCTTGACCGTCAGATCGCGTTGCCCGCGGCCGGATGTGTTTTTCTTCTTTTCGGTCATGGTCGCTTTCCTGGGCTTGGGCCTTTGGACAATCGGTTCGGGCCTTGCTTGTGCCTTATGCGCCATATGGGGGGCGCGGGGCAAGGCGGCAAGCGGGCAGGGTGCCTGCGCGGCGTTTGTAGGATGCGGGTGGCGTTCCCGATTAAAAGGGGCCGTCCTCCAGCACGCCATCGGCGCTCATCTGGGCATAAAGCAGCCCTTCGCGCAGGCCGCGGTCTGCGACGGACAGCCGGTCGGTGGGCCACAGCCTGAGAAGCGCCTGCAAGATCGCCGCGCCCGACATGATCAGCGCCTGCCGGTCCTGCCCGATACGCGGGTCGCGCCGCCGCCCGGCGGGGCCAAGCGACAGGTAATTGCGGATCACGCGGTCGATTTCATCCGAGGTCATGCGCAGCCCGTCCACCTTGGTCCGGTCATAGCGTTTCAGCCCCAAATGCGAGGCGGCCACGGTGGTGACGGTGCCAGAGGTGCCGATGATCTGGAACCCTTCGCGGGCTTGCTCGTCCTTGTAGGGGGCGAATTCCTCAAGGTTTTCTTCGAAGAACCACGACATCAGGGCAAAACGCGCCGCATCATCGTCCACGTCGGAAAACTGGTCGCGCAGTGTGGCGACACCAAGCGGCACCGAAATCCAGTCCACCACCTTGGCGGCGGGGAAGGGGCTGTCGGTTGTATGGAACCCGGCGTGCAACCGCATGATCGCGCGGGGGCGTTCGCGGTGCGGCACCGAACTGAGGTCGATCCAGACCAGTTCGGTCGAACCGCCGCCGATATCGACGACGAGCAATTGTTCGGTCTTGGTGGACACCAGCGGCGCACAAGAGATCACGGCCAGCCGTGCCTCTTCCTCGGGTTCGATGATTTCCAGCTGGATGCCGGCCTCGCGTTTGACCATGCGCAGGAATTCGGCGGAATTCTTGGCGCGGCGGCACGCCTCTGTTGCGACAAGGCGCATGCGCTTGACGTTATGGCGTTTCAGCTTTTGCTGGCAGATGCGCAGGGCCTGCGCCGTGCGCCCCATCGAGGCACGGCTAAGCCGGCCGGTTTTTTCCAGCCCATGGCCCAGCTGGACCGATTTTGAAAAGCTGTCAACGACGTGAAACTGGCTGCCCTTGGGTTGGGCAATCAGCATCCGACAGCTATTGGTGCCCAGATCCAACGCTCCGTAAAGCGCATGTTGATCGGGCGGATTGGGCGCGGGGCTCTCAACCGGTATAGGGAACGCGCCCGCACCTTCGGGACGCTTGGGCGTCATGACTTTACGCCCTCCATTTCGAGTTGCTTGTAACCTATGTCGCCCGATGCCCGTGCGCAAGGCTTGTCGCGGCCTCATGATGATGATGGGAAACTTTCATGGGGTCGGCCATGGCTTAACCTGTCCGCCGCGCGGTAGAAGGGAGGCGGAAATTTCGCGTCATGCCCCTCGCAGCGCCACAAAGGTCGCAACGCGCTGGTGCAATGTCGAAATTCGCCCATGTGTCGCAATTCGCCCGTCTTACAGATGGGACAGATGAAGAAAGGGAATCGGATGGCTGATGTCACCATCGTTTACTGGCGGGATATCCCCGCGCAGGTGATCGTCGGCAAAGGCCGCCGGGGCGTGAAACGCGTGCTGGCTGAACGGTTCGAACAGGCCATCGACCGCGCTGCGATGAAATCGGGTGCGGACCAGACCGATGATTACTTGGCCGAATGGCGCAAGGCCGATCCCTATCCAGTCGAAGGCGGCGACGCAGAGGTCGCCGATGCAGAGGCCGCAAGGCTGGAAGCCGAATATGACCAGCCGCGCCTGAAGGCGTTGATCGACAATGGGGGCCGGGCGTGAATGCGTCTGTCCGAACTTATGGAGGGCGTGATGGCCTTGCTGAAATTCCGCAAGCGTGAAGTGGCGCAGCCCGCGCCGGTCAGTGGCGCAGTTGCCGATTTCCTCAATTGCTATTCGATCGAGGTGATGCCGCGCACTGCCGAAAAGGTCGGGGATTTCGGTGCCCTGCTGCCCAAGGGCACGCGCGTCTATATCGCCCATATCGACGGCACTGACATCAACGACATGGTCGCCACCGCCGCGCGCCTGTCCGCCGATGGCTTCAACGTGATGCCGCATTTTCCGGCCCGTTCCATCAAGGACAAGGCAATGCTGGCCGACTGGATCGCCCGCTACCAAGGCGAGGCGAACGTGCATCAGGCGCTGCTGCTGGCGGGCGGGATTTCCGCGCCGCACGGTGATTTTTCGGACTCGATGCAACTGCTGGAAACCGGCCTGTTCGACGGGCTCGAACGTCTGCACGTCGCCGGCCACCCCGAGGGCAACAAGGACATCGACCCGAACGGCGGCGACCGGGCCGTGATGGATGCGCTGCGCTGGAAAAACGATTTCGCCAACCGCACCGATGCGTCGATGGCGCTGGCCACGCAATTCGCGTTCGACGCCGACCCGATTATCGCATGGGCCGACCGACTGACGGCCGAGGGCATCGACCTGCCGATCCATATCGGCATCGCCGGCCCTGCGAAATTGCAAACCCTGATCAAGTTCGCCATCGCCTGCGGCGTCGGTCCCTCGCTCAAGGTTTTGCAAAAACGCGCGATGGATGTCAGCAAGCTGTTGCTGCCGTACGAGCCGACCGACGTGATCGGCAAGCTGGCCGCGCACAAGGCCGCCAACCCGGATTTCAACATCGAATCCGTGCATTTCTTCCCGCTTGGCGGGATCAAGACCAACGCCCAATGGGCGTCCAACAATGGCGGCCAACCCGCCGCGTCAGAAGGATAAGACATGACCCGCACCATCGTTGAATCGAAAACCAAGACCGCGATCATCGGGTTCGATCAGCCCTTCTGCGTGATCGGCGAACGGATCAACCCTACCGGCCGCAAGAAACTGGCGGCCGAGCTGGAACTTGGCGATTTCTCTACCGTCGAGGCCGACGCGATTGCGCAGGTCGCGGCGGGTGCGACGGTGCTGGACGTGAACTCTGGCGCGGTGTTCACCAACAAGATGGCCGAAGACCCCCGGTATGCCGACAACAATTTTGTCGAACCGCCGCTGATGAAAGAACTGATCGAACGCGTTCAGGCGATTGTCGATGTGCCGCTGTGCATCGACAGTTCTGTTCCCGGCGCACTGGAAGCGGGGCTTGAAGCCTGCGAAGGCCGCCCGCTGCTGAATTCCGTCACGGGCGAGGAAGAACGCCTGGAATTGGTGCTGCCGCTGGTCAAGAAATACAACGTGCCGGTTGTGGCGATTTCCAACGACGACACCGGCATTTCCGAAGATCCCGAAGTGCGCTTTGCCGTCGCCAAGAAGATCGTGGAACGCGCAGCCGATTTCGGCATTCCCGCCCATGACATCGTGGTGGACCCGCTGGTGATGCCGATCGGCGCCATGGCGACCGCCGGTTTGCAGGTCTTTACCCTTGTCCGCCGGTTGCGGGACGAACTGGGTGTGAACACCACCTGCGGCGCGTCCAACATCTCTTTCGGGTTGCCGAACCGTCACGGCATCAACAACGCCTTCCTGCCCATGGCGATGGAGGCGGGGATGACCTCGGCCATCATGAACCCGATCGCCCTGCCGGTGACACAAAAAGTGATCGCCGAGAAAAAGGCCGAAGTGGCCGCCGCCGGGCTGGAACTGCCCGCCGACATGGATGACGAAACCTTTGTCACCCTGTTCGGTCTGGGCAGCATGAAGGCCCGCGCCGGCAAGGAGATGGAGGCGATCCGCGCCGCCAACTTCCTGATGGATCAGGATCCCTCGGGCGGCCAGTGGATTCAGTTCAACCGTCCCACGGGCGGCGCTGCCGCAGGTGGCGGCTCGCGTTCGGGCCGCGCGGGTGGCCGTCGCCGCCGCGCCTGATCTTCTGCGGAAATGCATGAGCAGGGCCTCGCTATTGGCGGGGCCTTTTGCTTTATTGCGGGTATTGGGCTGCGAAAGACAGGGGGGGGGCAGGCATGGATCTGGTCGGTGACATCGGCGGCACGAACACACGGCTGGCCCTTGCGGCAGGCGGCACCTTGATCGAAGAAACATGGGCCAGTTACTCCAATGCCGACTTTGACAGCCCCGATGCGATCATCGCCGCATATTTGCAAGGCAGGCCCGCGATTTCACGGCTTTGCATTGCAGCCGCGGGGCCGGTGACGGGGCACAGGCTGAAACTGACCAATTACCCATGGGAGCTGGAGCGCCTCCGCCTGACGGCCTTGACCGGCGGGGCGCAGGTAACGCTGGTCAATGATTTGCAGGGGCAGGGCCACGGGCTGGGCGCGGTAGATGGCGCAACGCATCGCCACTTGGCCGGACCACCTGCAGGCACGCAGGGCAGGGCGCTGGTGGTGAACATCGGCACCGGGCTGAATGCCGCTGCGGTTCACCGCGTTGGCGGGCGCAGTTTTGTGCCGCCCTCCGAAGCGGGGCATATCTATCTGTATCCCGCGCAGCAGATCGTAGCCGAGGATCACGCCTCTGGCCGGGCAATGGCCGCAGGGCGCAGCATTGACAACTTGCAAAGCGCGCTGGCGGTGTTCTTGCATGACATCGCCCATGTCCACCTGCCGACCGAGGGGATATTCCTGACCGGCGGCTTGGCGCAGGCGATGGCCGATCGGCTGGATTGGGCTTTCGTGCATAATGAAATGTGCGGGCGGGGTCCTTACCGCGACCTTCTGGGCGCGATACCGCTGTTCCTGGTCACGGATGACCGCATTGCGCTGCGCGGCGCGGCAAAGGTCGCCGCCGGGCTGATTGCATAAGGATCGCCTTGTAACGCATTGAAAGCACAGTCAGTCGAGCGGAAAGTCCAGCCAGAACACCGCACCCACCTTGCCATTTGCGCAATTCAGTGTGCCGCCAACCTGCGCGGCGTAGACCTGCGCCATGCGCATTCCCAGCCCTTTGACGTCCGACATCTCGAACCCGTCTGGCAAGCCCGACCCCTCATCCGAGACCTCCAGCCGCATCGCATCGCCGACCGCTGACAGGTTCACATGCACCGCGCCCAGCCCGTGTTTCAGCGCGTTGCCAAGGAATTCGGCGGCGATCAGCCCGATGGCAATCGCCTTTTCAGCGGGCATCTCAAGGTCGGCCACGGCGCCGATCAGTACCTGTCCTTCCTGTCCCAATGTCCTGCCCAAATCCTCGACCAGCGAGGCAAGGTAGGGGGCAACGGGCACCTCGCGGGTTTCGGCGTTGAAATGCAACTGCTCATGCACCCGCGCCAGCGTGGAAATCCGCGTGGCGGCATCGGCCAGCGCCGCATGGGCCGCATCATCCTCGGCCATGCCGCGCATTTGCATCCGCAACACGCCGGAAATCAGGGTGAATGAGTTTTTCACACGGTGATCAATCTCGGCCAGCAGAACGCACTTTTGTTCCAGTTCGTGTTCCAGCCGGGCGTTGTCGGCTTCGACCAATTGTTCGCGCATCACGCGGTCGGTGATGTCGCGCGACGAGGCAAGAATGCGCGCCACGCGCCCGTCCGCGTCCCGCACCGGCGCGACCGACACATGCCACCAGCGCGGCGTGCCTTTGGCGGTGGGGCAGTACGCTTCAAACCCGGTGGCATTGCCGCGGGCCGCACTGGTCACTGCATCACGCAGCATGCCCCGGCCTTCCTCGGGCCACAGGACAGGCCAGGGCTGCCCCTCAACCATCGCAAAATCGTCGATTTCCATGGCGCACAGGCCGTTGTGGTTCATGAAGGCAAGCGAGCCGTCGAGGTCGATCAGCTTGATACAATCGGGCGAGGCATTGAGGATGGACAGGGTGAAGGTGCTTTCCTGCCCGTTCAACAGATCCAGCGCGGCCAGATAATGCCCGGATGTGGCCAAAGCCGGTGCCATGTGTTTCTTCAAACCCGAACGCCCCATCGCAAACCCCTTCCAGCGGGGCCACGCCCGCGCCAAGTCCAACATGAACAAGCCAAAAGATTAAACGGATTCCTTCGGCCTGCCTAGATCGTATCGCCCGAGGTGACGCACGATCATGGCATATCCAACACTACGCGCGGGGGGCGGAAATGGATCTTTATTCTTGGCGGGGCCGATAAATTATCAGGAAAAACCCGCCCCGTTTGGGCCGGGGCGGGCACATTCAGATCAAACGCACGGGGGGCGGATTATTCCGCGGCGACCGCGGCCTCTTGTTCCAGCCAGGCCATCAGGTTTTCGGGGCTGGATTCGCCATAGGGGTCTTCGCCGTGGTTGTCGCAGCGGCCCGACTCCTCGAACCATGCTTCGATCACGCCGTTGTTGACGATGGCCGCATAGCGCCAGGACCGCACGCCGAAACCAAGGTTGTCCTTGGCGACCAGCATGCCCATGGCGCGGGCGAATTCGCCCGACCCATCGGGGATCACCTTGGCGGCGAAATCACCGGCCAGTTTTTCAAACCCCGGCAGCTGGTAGGTCGTGCAGGTGGGAGTGAATGCGCCGGGCAGCGAGAACAGGATCACGCGCTTGCCTGCGAAATAGTCATCCGTGGTCATGTCCTGCCAGCGGAACGGGTTGGGGCCGCCCACGGCCTCGTCGCGGACACGGGTGCGGAAGGTGATCTGGGGAAGTTTCACGCCGGGTTTCATGGGGGCTTTCCTGTTGGGGTGTCAATGTTTCTGCCCGGTCACTAGAATGATTCCAAGCGGGGAGAAACCCGATTTTCTGCATATGCTAAACGCGAAATATATCTCTTTTTCAGGCGATTAGGTGGCCGAACCCCTTGCTGGGCAGGGGGAATTGCTGCGCTTGCATATTGCGTGTGGTGCCGCGGTTTGCGTCACGTGCATGGCGGTCATGCGGGCGCTTTCCCTTTTTAAGCACAGCCTTTATGATACCTGCCAGATAATGCGGCAGACAGATAAGTGAGAAAGCCCTTGCGCGACCTCAAGATCCCCGACCAGCGTCACCCCGAAAAGGCCCACCGGCCCGACAATGCCCAGCCGAAGAAACCGGCCTGGATCAGGGTCAAGGCGCCCACGTCCAAGGGCTATGCCGAAACGCACCGGATCATGCGCGAGAACAAGCTGGTCACGGTCTGCGAAGAGGCCGGCTGCCCCAATGCGGGCGAATGCTGGAGCCAGGGCCATGCCACCATGATGATCATGGGCGAGATCTGCACCCGCGGCTGCACGTTTTGCAACATTGCCACTGGCCGCCCCGATACGCTGGACGCGTTCGAGCCAGGCCGCGTGGCCGATGCGGTCGCCAAACTGGGGCTGAACCACGTCGTCATTACCTCTGTCGATCGAGACGATCTTGAGGATGGCGGTGCCGAACATTTCGCCCAGACCATCCGCGCCGTGCGGCACCGCGCGCCGGGCACGACGATTGAAATCCTGACGCCTGACTTCATCAAGTGTACCCCGGAAGTCCTTGAAACCGTTGTCAATGCCAAGCCCGACGTATTCAACCACAACCTTGAAACCGTTCCCGGCCTTTACCCTGGGGTGCGCCCCGGCGCGCGCTATTTCCACTCGCTTCGCCTGCTGCAACGGGTCAAGGAACTGGACCCGACCATGTTCACCAAATCCGGCATCATGGTCGGCCTGGGCGAGGACAAGCAGGCCGTGCACCAAGTCATGGACGACATGCGCGCCGCCGACATCGATTTCCTGACCATCGGGCAATATCTGCAACCTACACCCAAGCATCACGCGGTGGACCGGTTCGTGCATCCCGATGAATTCGCGGCCTATGAAAAGGCGGCGTTCGGCAAGGGGTTCCTGATGGTGTCGGCCACGCCCTTGACGCGGTCCTCGTATCACGCGGGCGACGATTTTGCGCGGCTTCGGGCGAACCGTTTGGCGAAACTGGGCCGCGCCTAGGGGGGCAGAACCCCCGCCGCCAGCAATTCGGCGCGGGTGGGTTTCCACAGGGTGTCATGCGGCGTGTCGAATATCTGCGCCACGAATGCGGCGTCCAGCCCACGTTCCAGCAGCCAGGCCTTGTCGCGTTCCTCGGGGTCGGGCTGGCCGAACAGTTGCGACATGCCCTTGTCGTGCCAGCGGTGGAACGCCAGTTGCGCATCTTCCGCCAGCAGGCGTTGTTCCCCCGCCATGAACACCAGAACACAGGCTGAAGCGCACAGCCCGTGCGCCTCGACCTTCATCCTGCGCAGGCCGACCTGCCGTGCCATGGCCCGCGCTGCGGGGACCAGCCCGCCATGCGAGGTCAGGTTCAGTTGCGTGATATCAGGATTCGCGGCCAGCGTTTTTACCAGCCCGTTGAACAGCGCGTAATCAATGTCGCCATTCATCACTGCGATTCCACCCGTCATCGGCACCGCGCGGATGGGGCGGTGGGTCGTGACGGGACGTTCGGGCAGGCCTTCGACCAGTTCGGGCGGTTGCGCCCCGTGCCACATGCCCATCCCCGCCAGCGCCAATGCGCTGAATGCCAGCCAGACCCGCCGTCTCATTCCGCAGGGGTGGCCGGTGCGACCGCCGGAATGGATTTCAGGTAGGCGGCAATGGCGGCACGGTCTTCGGGAGGGAGCCGTTTCAGGTTTTCGATCACATCGGCCATATGCCCGCCCGCGCTGTCATAATCAGGGGTAAAGCCGCTTTCGAAAAAATAGGCCAGGTCCGCCTCGGACCATGTCAGCGTGCCGGGGGTGATATTGGGGATCTGCCCCTTGCCGGACGGGTCGGGCGCGCCGCCCAGCCAGCGATCGGTCAGCAGATTGCCAAAGCGCCCGCGCGGGGTGTGGCATTCGCCGCAATGGCCCAGGGCCTCGACCAGTCGGCGGCCTTGTTCGGGGGCGTTGTCCTGCACCCATGCATCGCGCAGGTACAGCCGTTTCCACAGGCCCAGCCCGCGCCGGATATTGAAGGGAAAGCCCACATCGTGCCCGCGCGACGCTACGGCGGACTTGGGCAGGCTGTCCAGGTAAACCTTAAGGTCTGCAATGTCTTGCGGGGCAAGCCTGATGTAACTTGCATAGGGAAACGCGGGGTAGTAATGCGCGCCTTCCGGCGAGATGCCGCGCAGCATGGCATTGCCCAGATCGGTCACGCTCCACCCGCCGATCCCTTCCGCGTGAGGAGAGATATTGGGCGCGTAGAACGTGCCGAAGGGGCTGGCAAAAGCACGCCCCCCCGACAGGATTAGCCGTGCGTCATCCTTGGCCCCTTCGGGCGCGTGGCAAGCGGCGCAGCCGCCCGCATCAAACAGGTGCCGGCCGCGTGCCGCGTCGCCTTCAAGCCCGGAAAACACCACCTGATTCAGCGGTCGGGGCGCGGAAAAGACCCATCCCGAGATGCCGGCAACCAGCGCCAGCACGACGAAAGACAACAGGATTTTCCGCATTCCCCCTCCTTTGTCGATGCTCAGGTCTTGGGCGCACGATAGGCTTTGTGGCAGGCACCGCAAGCCCCGCCCAGCGGCCCCATCGCGCCCTGAAGCGCCTCAAGCGACTGTCCAGCCGCGCCTTCCATCGTCTGGGTGGCATCAACCAGCGCGGTGCCTTTCGCTTGGAAATCGGCCATATTTTCCCAAATCTCGGGCTTTGCACGGGTTTCGTCTATCGACATCTCGTCGGTGCCTTCGATCCAGTAACGGGCTTGGTCCATCGCGGTCAGCGTGGCAAGATTCGCCGCCGCCTTACCTGCCGCATCAGCATCATATGGCATTTCGCCCTTGGCCATTCTGCCCAGCAGCGACAGGTTGAAGGAATACAGTTCCATATGCGCCTCGCGCGCGTCCTTGGCATCTTTCAATGCCTTGTCCATATGGCTTTCGGCCATGGCCGCGCCGGTCAGCGCAAGCCCAAGAATTACAGCGGTGATCGTAGTTTTCTTGCTCATCTCTTGTCACTCCTGTCACTGGCCGCCGACCGACGGCGGTTCCAATTCAGCCTAGACGCGATCTTGTTCAGGGCACCTCACAGTTTCGTGAACGGCGGTAAACTGCCCCCCTTAACCTTTGTGCGGCTTCGCGTTAGCTTTCGCGCGTCTTTCAAAAGGAATTGCCTATGCGCCGCGCCCTGATCCTTGGCCTTGTTGCCCTGTGGCCCGTATTGCCCGCGGCCCAAACCGCAGAAGAGGTGGCGCAGGCGCGCGCTGCCTATGAAGTCGGCACTTTCGACGCGGCGCTTGGTGTGTTGGAACCGGCGGCGCGCGGCGGCGATCCGGTGGGACAATATGTGCTGGGGTTGGCCTATGCCACCGGGCAGGGCAAACCGGCAGAGCCGCGCCTTGCCACCGAATGGTTGGGCAAGGCCGCCGAGGCGGGGCTGGGCGCGGCGCAACACCAGTTGGGATTGCTGCTGTTGCAGGGGCACGAAGGGCTGGAGGCAAACCCCGAAGCCGCCGCAAGATGGTTCGATGCGGCCATGAAACAAGGCGATTCAGGAGCGTTTTTCATGCGCGCCGGTATGATGCGCGACGGCATGCTTGGCGATGCGGACCCCGCTGGCGCGGCGGCGTTGTTCGGGGTGGCGTTGGAAATGGGATCCGCCCCGGCGGGGGTGGCGCTTGGCGATATCTATCGCAAGGGGCTGGGCGTACCTAAAGACGAGGCGCGCGCACGCGACCTGTTCACCCGGTCCGCCGCCATGGGTTATGGCCCGGCCATGGGAAACCTTGCCTTGATGCATGAAGTGGGCATGGGTGGCCCCAAAGACCCGATGGCCGCCTTCGCCCTGTATCAAGAGGCCGTCGCCCTTGGCGATGCCAATGCGGCGGTGAACCTTGCGTGGTTCATGGTGCAGCAGCCCGGATACTGGCAGAACAATTCGCTGGCCTATGCCTATTGCCTGTGGGCCGAATCCATTGCCGATGCCGATCAAGCGGCCGGATTCAAAGCAACATGCGGCCAGGTGCGCGAAAGATTGACAGAAAATGAAGTTGAACTGGCGCAGGAGCTTGCGGCGGCTTTCTAATCCTCTACCTCAGCATCCGTAAACCGAACCTTACCGATAAAGGGCAGGTTGCGATTGCGCTGCGCAAAATCGATGCCATACCCCACGACAAATTCATCAGGGATTTCAAAGCCGGTCCAATCGGCCTTCATCGGCACCTCGCGGCGGCTGGGTTTGTCCAGCAGCGCAATGGTGCGCAGCTTGCGCGGTTTGCGTGATTTCAACAGGTGCAACACGTGCGACAGGGTGAATCCCGTATCCACGATATCCTCGACCACCAGCACGTCGCGCGCTTCGATCTGGCCGCGCAAGTCCTTGAGTATACGAACTTCTCTGCTGCTTTCGGTGCCATCCCCGTAAGAGGATGCCTCCAAGAAATCCACTTCTACCGGCAGGTCCAACTCGCGTACCAAGTCGGCGATGAACACGAATGATCCGCGCAGCAGGCCGACCACGACCAGCTTGTCGGTTCCCGCGAATTCGCGGGCGATCTGGTCGGATAATTCCTCGATCCGGGCCGCGATCTGCTTGGCGCTGATCATCTGATCTATGACATAAGGCCGCTGTGGCATGGACACCCCCTTGATTGTGTGGCCGATTTTTACGACATGGGGGGCAAATGTCATGCGAAAAAGGGACCCAATGCCCACCCATTCCGAAACCCGCCGCCTGCCGTATAGCGCCCAACAGATGTATGATCTGGTGGGCGATGTCGGCAATTACCCCAAGTTCCTGCCCTGGAACGCGGCGGCGCGGGTCAAATCGGTCACGCCGAAACCCGACGGATCACAGGTGATGGAGGCGGATTTGGTGATCTCTTTCAAGGTATTCCGCGAAAGGTTCACATCCCGCGTGACGCTGTGGCCTGACGCCAAGAAGATCGACACAGAATACCTGGATGGCCCGTTCCGCTACATGCGCTCGAACTGGGCCTTCACCGATGCCGAGTGCGGCTGCGACGTGTCTTTCTTCGTGGATTTCGAATTCAAGAACGCGGTTTTGCAGGGCATTATCGGGTTGGTGTTCAATGACGCGATGCAACGGATCGTGCGGGCATTCGAACGCCGCGCGGCGGACCTTTACGGCGCTGCGTAAACCGCTATGCTCCCGATTGTCAGGGAGCGAAATATGATCACCACGACTATTGTCGAATTTGCCGCGTATTCAACGCCTTGCAAGGCGAACCTGAAAGCGCGCGACATCCTGAAACTGTCCTTTCTGGACTGGATGGCCTGCGGGTTGGCCGGAACGGACGAACCCGTTTCCCGCATCACCCGCAACATGGTGACGGACGAGGGCGGAAACGGAACCGCCTCGCTATTGGGGGGCGACAAGGCACCCGCACGGAGCGCGGCGTTGGTGAATGGCGCGACCAGCCACGCGCTGGACTATGACGACACCCATTTCGCCCATATCGGCCACCCGTCTGTCGCCGTGATCTCGGCCGCATTGGCGGTGGGCGAGGCGGTGGATGCCTCGGGCGAGGATCTGCAATTCGCGGCGCTGATCGGGGCCGAAGCCTCTGTCAGGATCGGGCAGTGGCTGGGGCGCAATCATTACCAGACCGGGTTTCACCAGACAGCCACGGCCGGCGCGTTCGGCGCGGGGCTTGCAGCTGCGCGGTTGTTGGGGCTGGATGCCAAGGGCTGCGCCATGGTGCTGGGCCTGCTGGCCACGCGCGCATCGGGTCTAAAATCGCAGTTCGGGACCATGGGCAAACCGTTCAACGCGGGGCTTGCGGCGTCCAACGGGGTCGAGGCGGCGCAGCTGGTTCATGCCGGGTTTGTCGCCAACCCCGACGCGCTGGAATGTGCGCAGGGGTTCGGGCCGACCCATGCCGGAGAGGCAGATGAAGAAGTCATCGTAAGCCTCGGAGATAATTGGATTTTCGAATCCGTCAGCCACAAGTTTCATGCCTGTTGCCACGGGCTGCATGCGGTGTTGGAGGCAGCCGCGACCCTGCAAGTCGATCCCGCGCAGATCGCCGCGATCCATGTGCGCACAAACCCGCGCTGGATGACAGTTTGCAACCAAACGGAACCTGACACCGGGCTGGGCGCGAAATTCAGCTATGCCACGGTGCTGCCGATGCATTTCCTGGGCCATGACACCGCGCGGCTGGACAGCTACACCGATGTGCTTTGCGCCGACGCGCAGGTGCAGGCGCTACGGGCCAAGGTGCAGGTCACGCCCGACCCGGAAATTTCCGAAACCGGCACCCATCTGACGGTGCGGTTGGCCGATGGAAGGGCGCTTGAAGCCACCCATGATCTGAACGCGCCGCAAAGCTATGCGCAGCGCGAGGGCAAGGTCCGTGCCAAGGCGGCAAGCCTGTTGGGCAGGGACCGCGCCGAAGTGCTGTGGGGCCTGGCCAAGGCCGATGCCTCGGCTCGTCAGATCGGGCGGCGGTTGCGCGGGTGATATGACGAAAGGCCCCGCGTGATGCGGGGCCTTTATTATGTATATCAGTGCTTTATCAGGCGACGTTACGAGCGGTGGTCATAGGCGCGTTCGCCATGCACGGCCAGGTCCAGCCCGTTGGTTTCGGTTTCCGCATCGACGCGGATCGGGATCATCCAGCCGACCAGTTTGGCCAGCACGACCGACACCACTAGCGTGAACACACCGACGATGGCCAGCGCGCCCAGCTGCGCGGCCCAGGAACCGGCCCCGAACACGGCGATCATGATCGTGCCGAAGATGCCGCCGACGCCATGCACCGCGAACACATCCAGCGTGTCGTCGATTTTCAGCTTGTTGCGGATGATGTTCACCATTTCCTGGCACAAGATACCGGCAACCGCGCCGATGATCAGCGCCTCGACAGGGCCAACAAAGCCCGAGGCCGGGGTGATCGAGGCAAGCCCCGCAATCGTGCCGGTGACGATGCCCACCAGCGAGGCCTTGCCGAACTTGATCCGCTCCCACAGCGCCCAGGTCAGCGATGCCGTGGCCGCAGAAATATGCGTGACGGTCAGCGCCATGGCCGCGCCGCCATCGGCCGCCAGTTGCGAGCCGCCATTGAATCCGAACCAGCCGACCCACAGCATCGCGGCACCGATCATCACATGGCCGGGGTTATGCGGCGGTTTGGAATGGTCGCGGCGTGTGCCCAGCATGACCGCGATCACCAGCGCGGCGATCCCCGCGGTTTCATGCACCACGATGCCGCCTGCGAAATCCTTGACGCCGACTTCGCCGAAGATGCCGCCATCGGCCAGAAAACCGCCGCCCCAGATCCAATGCGTCACCGGCGCATAGCACAACAGCATCCACAGGCCCGAGAATGTCAGGACAAAGCCAAAGCTGATCCGTTCCACATAGGCACCGACAATCAGCGCGGGGGTGATGATGGCGAAGGTCATCTGGAAGGCAAAGAACAGGACCTCGGGCAGGGTGCCCGACAGGCTGTCGGCGGTCACGCCGTTCAGGAACATCTTGTCCAGGCCGCCCCAATAGGCGCCATCACCACCAAAGGCGATGGAATAGCCTGCGGCCAGCCAAAGCACGCTCATCAAGCAGGCGATGGCATAGCATTGCATGAAGACGCTCAGCACGTTGCGGGCGCGTACCAGCCCGCCATAGAACAGGGCCAGCCCAGGCAGTGTCATGAAAAGGACCAGCGCCGTTGCGACGATGATCCATGCGGTATCCGCTGCGTTCATAAAATTGTCCTTCCCTCGGTCTGTTCGACTCGTTCCGGCGGGGAAGAAGCGTATTTAGGGCGACAAATAAAGCGGCAGGGCGGGGTCAGGGCGCGTAAACCATGGGCAGTTTGCAATGTGCCTGAATTATGAGCGGTTATTTCGCTGTCTGCTGTAATGATGGGCGCAATCAGGATGCGGCTTGCAGCAGCAGCCTCAGCGCATGATCGACCGTGGCGGCGCGCACATTGCTGCGTCCAAGGGCGCCGAAATCGATGGTTTCGGTGGTCACGCCATTGGGTGTGGCAAGGCCGAAACATACGCGGCCCTCGGGTTTTTGATCCGATCCGCCTGGGCCGGCAATGCCAGTGACGGATATGGCAATCTGTGCATCCGAATGTGCGAGGGCGCCGTTGGCCATTTCCGCCGCGACCTGTTCGGACACCGCGCCATGGTCCGCCAGCGTTTGCGCGCTGACCCCCAGCATCTGCTGTTTGGCGGCATTGGAATAGGTGACGAACCCGCGGTCCACCACGTCCGACGATCCGGGCACCTCGGTCAAGGCACCCGCGATTAGCCCGCCAGTGCAGCTTTCGGCGGTGGCGATCATAAGGCCGCGGTTACGGGCGGCGTTCAGAACCCCGGCGGCGCTCATATCCCCAACAGTCCATGGCTGACATAGGCGCCAAGCCCGACCAGAACGGCGGCGAACAGGCCCGCAATCACATCGTCCAACATCACGCCCAGCGCATCGCCGCGCCGGTCGGCCCAGCCAATGGGGCCGGGTTTCAGGATGTCGAAGAATCGGAACCCGATGAAGGCCGTCAGCCAGCCCGGCCAAAGCGCCAGCGCGGGCCCGCCGGTATGCGACAACCCGATGATCACCGGAAGCAGCGCGATCCACTGGCCGGCCACCTCGTCGATGACAATTTCCGACGGGTCGTGATCGGCCTTGCCGCGCGTGTCCACCGCCGTCGCCCACCAGCCGCCGAAAAAGACCAGCGCGATACCCGCGGTAAACAAGGGTACCCCGCCCAGCGCAAACAGTGCCCAACCCACCGGCAATGCGGCCAGCGATCCCCATGTGCCGGGAGCAGGGCGCATATGGCCGACGCCGCAAAAGGTTGCGATCATATGTGCGAGGGTCATGCTTTTACCAATGCGGCCGTTGCGATGGCCGCGATGCCTTCCTTGCGCCCGGTAAAGCCGAGCCGTTCCGATGTCGTCGCTTTAACCGAAACGCGCGAGAGGTCCAGCCCCATGATCCGCGCCATTTCCGCCTGCATGGCGACGGCGTGGGGGCCGATCTTGGGCTGCTCGCAGATTAGCGTGCAGTCGATATTGCTGATGTCGAACCCCATGTCGCGCGCCATGGCGCAGGCATGGGTCAGAAAGATATGGCTGGCCGCGCCCTTCCACTGCGGGTCCGAAGGCGGGAAATGCCGACCAATGTCGCCCATGGCCAGCGCGCCATAAATCGCGTCGGTCACGGCATGCATCCCTACGTCGGCGTCAGAATGCCCGTCCAGCCCGCGATCATGCGGCACTGACACCCCGCACAGCCAAATCTGGTCGCCCTCGCAAAAGCGATGCACGTCATAGCCGTTGCCCAGCCTTATATCCATTTGTCCTCGCAGTATTTTCTCGGCCCGCGCGAAATCGTCGGGGGTGGTTATCTTCAGGTTATCCTCATGCCCTACGGTGATGGTCACGGGAACACCGGCGGCGCGGGCGACCGCAACATCATCGGCGGCATCCCCCGCATGGGCGCGGTGGGCGGAAAGGATCGTTTCGAAATAAAAGCCTTGCGGCGTCTGCGCGCGGAACAAGCCCTCGCGCGGTTGCACGCCGGTGACGGTGCCATTGTCACCCGTCCATAGCGCGTCGGTCACGGGCAGGGCAGGGGCCGCGCCCTTGCAACTGTCCAGCGCGTCCAGAACGCCGTCGATCACCATATCAGGAACGCAGCAGCGGGCGACATCGTGGATCAGCACGCGAATGATGCCGCGGCCCTCCAGCGCCTCCAGCCCGCTACGGACGGATTGCGCGCGGGTTGCGCCGCCGGCCACGGTATCGACGCCCTGAACGCGGTCCATATCATCGGGGTGCAGCACCAGCAGCACATGATCCACGCCCGAATGCGCGCGGAACCGCGCCAGCGTATGGTCCAGCACGCGCGCCCCCGCAATGCGCTGCCATTGCTTTGGCTCGGGCCCGCCTGCGCGGGTGCCGCGTCCGGCAGCAACGATGATGGCGGCGGTGGTCATGGGCGCTCCTTTCTGTTGCGTCCTGAATAGGGCGCAGGGCGGCCAAGGGCAACGGCAGGGCGCATTTGCACAAAATTTAAGCATGTGCGAGATTGTGAGGCGAAATCGTACACGTGCTGTGTTGTGACTCGCCGCAACCTGATCTACGCAATGGGTGTTGCATAAGGATTAGGCAGACCTTTCTTGCTCATGGACCCGCTGAAATTGTCACCTCCCGTCGCGCTGGCCCCCTTGGCCGGCATCACCGATTCGCCGTTTCGCACGCTTGTCGCGGGATTCGGCGCAGGGCTTGTGGTGTCGGAAATGGTCGGCAGCCAGGAAATGGTGCAGGCCAAGCCGGACATCCGCGCCAAGGCCGAACTTGGGCTGGGGCAGGATCGGACCTCGGTCCAGTTGGCGGGGCGCGATCCCTACTGGATGGCCGAAGCCGCCCGCATGGTCGAGGCGAACGGCGCCTCGCTGATCGACATAAACATGGGATGCCCCGCGAAAAAGGTGGTGGGCGGCATGTCAGGGTCGGCCCTGATGCGAGAGCCGGACCACGCCTTGCGACTGATCGAAGCGGTCGTGGGCGCGGTGCAAATCCCCGTGACACTGAAAACACGGCTGGGCTGGGACGATGACAGCCTGAACGCCGCCGAACTGGCCAAACGCGCCGAAGCGGCGGGCGTGCGCATGATCACCATCCACGGGCGCACCCGTTGCCAGTTCTACAAGGGCGCGGCGGACTGGAAAGCGATCGGCGCGGTCAAGCGCGCGGTTTCGGTGCCCGTGCTGGCCAATGGCGACATCCTAGACGCCAGCAGCGCGCGGCAGGCGCTGGACCAATCCGGCGCGGATGGCGTGATGATAGGGCGAGGCGCACAGGGCCGCCCATGGATATTGGCCGAGGTGGCGCATGATCGGTTCGGCACCCCGAAACCGGACATTCCCACATCAGAGGATTACGTGAACATGGTCGCAGGGCATTATGAAAATGCGCTTTCATTCTATGGGACGGAGCTGGGCGTGCGCACCTTCCGCAAGCATCTGGGCTGGTACATGGACGAGGCCGGGACCGATGCCGCAGCCCGCCGCGAGATGCTGACCCTGCGCGATCCGGCGCAGGTCCTGGCGCGGCTGCGTTTCGCGCTGCTTGATGCCAAGATACGGGCGGCCTGAGAATGAGTGATCCGAACGCCTTTGACATCGAAAACACGCTTTGGTCCTCGCTTCCTGTGCCGGGGCTCATTGTCGATGAAAACGACATGATCATCGACGCCAATTCCGCCGCCGAAGGGTTCCTGAACACCTCGGCCAAGCATGTCATCGGCCAGCCCGTCTGGGACAAGGTGATGATCGATGCACCCTTGGAAGAGGCATTTACCCGCGCCCGCGCCCATGCCACGCCGCTGTTCGTCAACGATGTCGATGTCGGCACAGGAGAACGCGCGCCGCTGCATTGCAATATCCAGATCGCGCCGGTGCAGGGCCAGCCGGGGCAGATGATATTCCTGATCTCGCCGCGCGAACTGGCCGGGCGGATGACGCAAAGCCATTCGGTGAAATCGGCGGCGAAATCCGCCATCGGCATGGCCGAAATGCTGGCGCATGAAATCAAGAACCCGCTTGCGGGGATCATCGGCGCGGCACAGCTTTTGTCGATGGGCCTGTCCAAGGAGGATCAGGAACTGACCGACCTGATTGTCGCGGAATCGCGCCGCATCTTGAAGCTGCTGGAACAGGTCGAACAGTTCGGAAACCTGTCGAAACCCGATCTGAAACCGGTGAACCTGCACGATGTGCTGGACCGCGCGCGCCGGTCGGCCCTGTTGGGGTTCGGCGCGCAGATGAAGATCGTCGAGGATTACGACCCCTCGTTGCCGCTGGCATGCGGCGATCCGGATCAGTTGCTTCAGGTGGTTCTGAACCTGCTCAAGAACGCGTCCGAAGCGGCGGGTTCCAAGGGCGGGACGATCCGGCTGCGCTCTTTCTATGAACACAGTTTCCGGCTGCGCAAGGCCGACGGCAACAGCCAGTCGCTGCCGCTTCAGATCGAGGTGACCGACGATGGTCCCGGCCTGCCGGCCGAGATCGCAGGCGATATTTTCGACCCGTTCGTATCGGGCCGCGAGAATGGCACCGGGCTGGGGCTGGCGCTGGTCAGCAAGATCATTTCTGACCACGACGGCTGGATTTCAGTCGATTCCGTGCCCGGCCGCACCGTCTTCCGCATTTCCCTTCCGCTTGCAGAAGAGCCGCGCAAACGCAAATCGGGCCGCGCCCGCAGCAATCTGATCAAGGAGTAACACATGGACGGCACCGTTCTTGTCGCCGATGACGACCGCACCATTCGCACCGTTCTGACGCAGGCCCTGACGCGGGCCGGTTGCAAGGTTCACGCGACCTCTTCGCTGACCACGCTGATGCGCTGGGTGGGAGAGGGGAAAGGCGACGTGGTGATTTCCGACGTGATGATGCCCGATGGTAACGGATTGGAGTTGCTGCCGAAAATCGCTGCGGACCGACCCGGATTGCCGGTGATCGTGATCTCGGCCCAGAATACGATCATGACGGCCATCCAAGCGGCCGAGGCCAAGGCCTATGATTACTTGCCCAAGCCTTTCGATCTGCCTGACCTTATGAAACGCACCGCGCGCGCGCTGGAATCCAGCAAGCAATCGGCCCCCGCAGCCCGCGCGGCGATCACCGACGAGGTCGAGCGCCCCGATGAATTGCCCCTTGTCGGCCGGACCGAGGGGATGCAGGCGCTGTATCGTCTGATCGCGCGGGTGATGAACACCGACCTGCCGGTGCTGATTTCGGGTGAAAGCGGCACGGGTAAGTCCCTGATCGCCAAGGCTATTCACGACTTTTCCGACCGGCGTAACATGCCCTTCATCACCATCACTGCCGGTGATCTGCAAGACATCGAAGGGCCCGCGCGCGTGCTGGCCCGTGCCAAGGGCGGCACCATCATGATCGACGAGATCGGTGATATTCCCGCAGAAATCCAAGCGCGGATCGTGCGGATGATGGACAGTCCCGGCGATTCCACGCCGCGTTTCATGGCCACGACGCAGCGCGACCTGACCAGCGCAATGGACAAGGGCGAGATGCGGCAGGATCTGTATTATCGCCTGTCCGGCGCGGCGCTGAACGTGCCCGCCCTGCGCGAGCGGGTCGATGACATCCTGCTGCTGGCCGAACATTTCCTGGCCCGCGCCGAACGCGAGGGCGCGCCGAAACGGGTGTTGTCGAAGGATGCGCTGGAATTGATGCGGGTCTATTCCTGGCCCGGCAACGTGCGCCAGCTTGAAAACGCGGTGCGCCGCCTTGTGCTGACGGCCCGCACCGATGAAATCACCCGCGCCGAGGTCGACTCGGTCTTTGGCAACCAGCCAGAGGTTGAGCCCGCGCTTGGCGGTCAAGCCGATACCGAAAAGCTTTCGGCTGCCGTGGCGCGGCATCTGCGGCGCTATTTCGATCTGCATGGCAATATGTTGCCGCCCCCCGGCCTGCACGCGCGAATCCTGCGCGAGATCGAAACGCCCCTGATCGAAATTTCGCTGGAAGCGACGGGCGGAAATCAGGCCAAATGTGCGGACTTGCTGGGTATCAACCGCAATACTCTCAGAAAGAAGGTCACCGATCTGGATATTCGCGTGACACGGCGCCGCAAACTGATGTAATATCGTCACACAAACGTGGCGGCAGGGTTTCACCACCCCGCAAGACCACAAGATATGGCGGTAAGGCGCCTTGTGCGCCACATCAGAACAGGAGCGCCCTGTGGTATCACGGGCACGCAGGAGCAGAACGTGGCAACGCCTGACCCGGCTTAGGCGGCAGCGGCGCGTGCAAAATATCGCGACCTTCGGGTTGGTGCTGCTTGGCCCGTTGCTGGCTTTGCTGACATTTCTGATGCTTGGTCCGCTGGATCAGGGCGGTTCGGCGGTCGGGCTGCGCTTGGTCCTGCTGACCGACTTTGTTTACGTGCTGGTCGTCGCCGCCTTGGTGCTGCAACGGGTGGTCGCGCTGATCGCCGCGCGGCGCGCGCGTTCTGCCGGATCGCGTCTGCACCTGCGGCTGACCGGCGTGTTTGCCCTGATGGCGCTGATTCCCACCGTGTCGGTCGCCATTTTCGCAGCCCTTACGGTGAATGTCGGGCTTGAAGGCTGGTTTTCCGATCGCGTCCGGCAGGTTGTCGGATCATCGCTGGAGGCCGCGCAGGCCTACGAGGATGAACATCGCGGCGATCTGACCAAGGATGCCAAGGCGCTTGCCTCGATCATCGATGCCGCGCGGGAAATCACCTATTTCGTTCCCGCAACAGAGGTTCTGTCGCAAGGTCAGTCGCAAATTCAGCGCGGGCTGCGCGAGGCTTATCTGATTGATGGCACAGGGGAAATTCGGGCGCGCGGTGAACGCTCTTATCTGTTTGATTTTGAAAAACCCAGCCCCGAACAAATCGCAGAAGCGCAGGAAATGGGCATCGCCATCATCGAGGATTGGGAAAATAATGAATTCCGTGCGCTGGTGCCGCTGGACGCTTTCATTGACCGCTTTCTATATGTTTCGCGCGATGTGGATGGCGAATTGCTGGGCCTGTTGGACGAAACGCAGGAAACAGCGCGCTTCTACCAGCAGCTTGAAAGCGAACGGGGCCGCGTTCTGTTCGAATTCGGGTTGGTCTACCTTGGCTTTGCGGTGATCCTGATCCTTGCCGCCGTCTGGCTGGGGCTTTGGTTTGCCGAACGCCTGTCGCGCCCCGTGGGTCGTCTCGCTGGCGCGGCGCAGCGGGTCGGGTCGGGCGATCTGGACGTGCAGGTGGTCGAGGAAGACGGCGATGACGAGATCGCCATGCTGGGCCGGTATTTCAACCAGATGACGCGGCAGTTGAAGGGCCAGCGTGAAACACTGCTGGACAACACGCGGCAGATCGAACGCCGCCGCCGCATGTTCGATTCCGTTCTTTCCTCGGTCACGTCGGGCGTGGTCGGGCTGGACGAGGACGGCAAGGTCGCTTTCGTCAACCGGTCGGCCGAACGGCTGCTGGACTGGCACGAGGATCACGCCTCGCTTGCGCTGTCCGTGGCGGTGCCGGAATTCGGCACGCTGTTCCAACGGCTGAAAGACAGCAACCAGGAGGCGATGCAGGAAGAGGTCAAGGTGACCCGTGGCGGCACGCTGGAAAACCTGTTGGTCCGCATGGCTCGCCGCCGCAATGCCGAGGGGCGGCTGGAAGGATATGTGGTCGCCTTTGACGATGTGACCGATCTTGTCTCGGCGCAGAGGATGGCGGCATGGGGCGATGTGGCCCGCCGCATCGCCCATGAAATCAAGAACCCGCTGACCCCGATCCAGCTGTCTGCCGAACGGATCAAGCGCAAATTCTCGCGCCACCTAGAGGAGGACCAAGCCAGCAGCTTGGAACAGTTGACCGATGTGATTGTCCGTCAAACCAATGACTTGCGGCGCATAGTTGATGAATTCTCGAAATTCGCACGGATGCCGGAACCCGAACGCAAACCTGAAAGCCTGACGCAACTGGTGCGCGATGCGGTGCTGTTGCAACAGGCGGGTCAGCCGGATGTAACGCTGACATCCGACCTTTCGCCCGCGCCGCTGAACGCGGAACTTGACGCGACCATGATCCACCAGGCGCTGACCAACCTGCTGAAAAACGCGGGCGAGGCGATCGGCACGCTGGTCGCAAAGGGGCAGGCGCCCGAAGGGCACAGGCCGCGCATCCACGTGGAAAGCCGCGTCGATGGCACAATGGCTGAAATCCGCATTTCCGACAACGGGACCGGCCTGCCCGAGGATCGCGCCGCCCTGTTCGAACCCTATGTAACAACCCGCGATGAAGGCACCGGCCTTGGCCTGCCCATCGTCAAGAAGATCATCGAAGAACATGGCGGCACCCTGTCGCTGGAAGATGCCGCGCCTTTCGATGGCGCGGCGCATTCCGGCGCGATGGCGGTGATCCGCCTTCCCTTGGCCGGGGTGCGCCCCGGCCTGAAACAAGAAGAAACAGCTTGAGGACGATATGAGTGATATCCTGATTGTCGATGACGAACGTGACATCCGCGAGTTGATCTCGGACATTCTGGAGGACGAGGGCTATGCCACCCGTCTGGCGGGAAATTCCGACGATGCGATGAAGGCGGTGAACGACGAGCCCCCGGCGCTGATGGTTCTGGACATCTGGCTGAAAGACAGCCGGATGGACGGGATCGACATCCTGAAAACAGTCAAGCGGGACAATCCCGATGTTCCGGTAGTCATCATTTCCGGCCACGGCAACATCGAAATCGCCGTCGCGGCGATCAAGCAGGGGGCGTATGATTTCATCGAGAAGCCCTTTAACATCGACCAGTTGCTGGTGGTGATACGGCGCGCCATGGAAACCAGCCGCCTGCGGCGCGAGAACACGGCGCTGCGCCGCAAGGATGTCACCTCGGCCGAGATGGTCGGCGTTTCCCCTTCGTTCAAAACCCTGCTGGGGCAGTTGGACAAGGTGACGAAATCCAATGGCCGCGTGATGCTGTCCGGCCCTGCCGGCGCGGGCAAGGAAGTGGCCGCGCGCTATATTCACAGCAATTCGGCACGCGCCGATGCGCCTTTCGTAAGCGTCGCCTGCGCGTCCATCGGACCGGACCGGATGGAGGAGGTTCTGTTTGGCCGCGAAAGCCCGGAACGGGGTGTGGAGCAAGGCCTGCTGGAACAGGCCCATGGCGGCGTGATCTATTTCGACGAAGTGGCCGACATGCCAGAGGGCACGCAATCCAAGATCCTGCGCGTTCTGGTGGACCAGCAATTCCATCGGGCTGGCGGGTCGGACAAGGTGCGGGTGGATTTGCGGGTCATTTCATCGACCAACCGCAACCTTGAAGAAGAGATCGAGGCGGGCCGCTTTCGCCAGGAACTGTATCACCGCCTGAACGTGGTGCCGATTGCCGTGCCCTCGCTTGAGGAACGGCGCGAGGACATTCCCGAACTGGCCATGCATTTCATCGAAATGTTCAACAAAACCCAAGGGATGCCTCTGCGCGAACTGACCGAGGATGCCGTCGCCCTGATGCAGACCATGACCTGGCCCGGCAATGTGCGCCAGTTGCGCAACCTGATCGAACGTGTGCTGATCCTGGGTGATGGCAACGGCCCGATTACCGCCGCCGACCTGCCCTCGGAAGAGGAGAAACCGGCCGAGGAGGGCCGCGTGGTCCTGTCCGGCGCATTGGCCACCCTGCCGCTGCGCGAGGCCCGCGAGGCGTTCGAGCGCGAATACCTGCTGACGCAGATCAACCGTTTCGGCGGCAATATCAGCCGCACGGCGAATTTCGTGGGGATGGAACGGTCGGCTCTTCACCGCAAGCTGAAATCGCTGGGGGTCGTGACCACGTCCAAGGCGGGCGCGCGGTTCGCGCGGGTCGAGGACGAGGGCGAGATCGAAGAACAGGCGGGCTGAGCGCCTGCCGCCTTATCCCTTGTTCAGGATGATCCAGCTGCCGTCGGAATGGCGCACGACACAGGAATTTCCGGTCAGTGCGGGCATCACCTTGGTCTGGCCCGCAGGTGCCTTGGCGCGGATACTGTCGGGGCAGGGGGGGATCTCCTCCATCGCGTAGCCTTTGCGGGTCATGCATTGGGCCGCGACGCGCCCGCGCAAATCCGTGTTCGCGTCGTATTGATAGGGCATTCCGCCTTCCATTTCATAGGTGGTGACGCAGCCCTTGCCGGGGTGGCAATGGCGCACGGGTATCCACTGGATCGGGGTCAGGCCGGTCACGATCTGGCGCGGCACCTTGTTCAGGGCGGACACTTGGCAATCGGTCAGGTCGCTTTGCATCCGCGCGACGCGGCCGCCAGGTTTGTACCATGTCTTGAGCGGGAAACAGGCGGCCAGCATGGCCAGCCCCAGCATGGCCGCACATAACCGCAATGATCGGTTCACTAGCGCGCTTTTCATCCGCCGCCCCCTTTGCGTGACTGCATTTTACCCCAACCAGAGTGCCGCCCCTTTGTGAAAAAGACAATCCAATTGACCGCGCTGCGCCCCCGTGCCAATCAGAACGCTCAGGCTTAACAGGCTGTTCAGGCTAAGAGGGGCTGTTCCATGAAGGTCATCATCTGCGGTGCGGGTCAGGTCGGCTGGCAGATCGCGCGCCACCTTTCGGGCGAAAACAACGATGTCACCGTGGTGGATAACAATCCCGACCTGGTGCGCCGCGCGACCGATACGCTGGACGTGCAGGGGGTGACGGGCTTTGCCTCCTACCCCGATGTGCTGGACCGGGCGGGCGCGCGCGACGCGGACATGATCATCGCCGCCACCTATTCCGACGAGGTGAACATGGTCACCTGCCAAGTGGCGCATTCGGTCTTCTCGATCTCGCGCAAGATCGCGCGGCTGCGGTCGGGCTCGTATCTCAAGGCGGAATACGGTGATTTGTATCGCCGCGACCACCTGCCCATCGATGTGCGCATCTCGCCCGAGCAAGAGGTGGCCGAAGCGGCGCTGCAGCGTCTTGCCTCGCCCGCGGCCTTCGATACCGAGGTGTTCCTTGACGGCAAGGCGCAGCTGCTGGGCATCAATATCGACCAGGATTGCCCGGTTGTGAACACGCCGCTTCGGCAGTTGACCGACCTGTTTTTCACGCTGCGCGCGGTGGTCGTCGGCATCCGGCGGCGCGGGCGGTTGTTCGCGCCCGAACCGGGTGACCAGTTGTTTGAGGGCGACGATTGCTATGTCATGGCCGTGACCGACGACGTGCGCCGCACGCTGGAAGTGTTCGGCAAGACGACGAAAACCCAAAAGCGGGTGGTGATCATCGGGGGCGGCAATGTCGGGCTTTCGGTGGCCCGCGCGCTGGAAGCCCGCGCCGACCGTGTGCGCGCCAAGGTGATCGAGCGGAACCGTAAACATGCCGAAATCGCCGCCGACGCACTGGAACGGACCATCGTGTTGCATGGTGACGGGCTGGACGTGGGCCTGCTGAAAGAGGCGGCGATCGAACGGGCCGATGCGGTGCTATGCATCACCGATGACGACAAGACCAACATGCTGGCCGCCGTGCGCGCCAAGGCCGAGGGCTGCCCCATGGCCATCGCCCTGATCAACGATCCGACGCTGGTGCCGCTGCTGCAACCGCTTGGCATCGACGCCTATATCAACCCGCGCGCCACCACCGTGTCGTCGATCCTGCGCCATATCCGCCACGGGCGCGTGCGCGGAGTCTATTCCGTGGGCGACGCCGAGGCCGAGGTGATCGAGGCCGAGGTGCTGGAAACATCCCCCATCGCGGGCCGCGCCGTGCGCGACATCGATTTCCCCGAGGGCGTGCTGATCGGTGCGATCCGCAAGGGCGACAAGGTGTTGAAACCGACCGGCGACATGAAGGTGGAAAAGAACGATACCATCGTGATCTTCTCTTTGGCCGGTGACGTGCCCGAGGTCGAGCGCCTGCTGCAAGTTTCGATCGACTTTTTCTAGGATGGAACGCCGGATCGCCAACCAACCCCTGTTCCTGCTTCTGGCGGGGATCGGTGCCGCGGCCATGTTCGTGCCCGCGATCCATGCGCTGGCAAATGAACGCCACCACGAGGCGCGCGCGTTCTTCTATTCGGGCCTGCTGGGGCTGATCATCGTGACGTTGATCGCCGTGGCGCGCGACTCGATTCCGCGGCGCTATCGGGAAATGCGCAACCTTGCCGCCCTGTTCGCCGCCTTTGCGTTCCTGCCGCTGATGTTGGCCGTGCCGTTCCACGAGGCCCTGCGCACCACCACCTTTTTAAATGCCTATGCCGAAATGGTGTCGGCCCTGACCACCACCGGCATGCCGCATTTCGAACCCGAACGCTTGTCCAGCACGCTGCACCTTTGGCGCGCCATGGTCGGCTGGATGGGCGGGCTGCTGGTCTGGGTGGCGGCGGCCTCGATCCTGGCCCCGCTTTCGCTTGGCGGGTTCGAGGTGACGGCCACGGCCGAACCGGGGCAGGGCGAGCGGTTGTCGCAATTCGCGCTGGTCGATCCGCAGCGCCGCATCATCCGCACGGCGCTGCGCCTAGTCCCGATCTATGGCGGCCTGACGGCGATTTTGTGGGTTCTGCTGATCATTCTGGGCGAGGTGCCGTTGGTTGCCGCCTGTCATGCGATGTCCACGCTGTCTACCTCGGGGATTTCGCCGGTGGGCGGGGTGCAGAACGCCAGCGCAGGCTATGCGGGCGAGGGGCTGATCGCGCTGTTCATGTTGTTCGCGCTGTCGCGGCTGACATTTTCCAACGATACGCTGACCTCGGCCCGGCCCGGAATTTTGCGCGATCCCGAATTCCGTTTGGGGATGATGATCGTGATCGGCGTGCCGCTGATCCTGTTCCTGCGCCACTGGATCGGCGCTTACGAGGTTTCCTCGGAGCGTACGGTGACAGATGCCATCGCGGCGTTGTGGGGCGGGCTGTTCACGGTCCTTTCCTTCCTGACCACCACCGGGTTCGAAAGCGCGGCATGGCATTCGGCGCGCGACTGGTCGGGGATGCCGACACCGGGGCTGATCTTTCTTGGGCTGGCGATCATCGGCGGCGGCGTGGCCACAACGGCGGGGGGCGTCAAGCTGCTGCGCGTCTGGGTGCTGTACCTGAACGGCGTGCGCGAAATGGAACGGATGATCCACCCCAGTTCGGTGGGCCGCTCCGGGGCGCAGAACCGCCGGTTTCGCCGCAAGGGCGCTTTCGTGGCGTGGATCTTCTTCATGCTGTTCGCAATGACGCTGGCGCTTCTGATGCTGGTGCTGGCCGCGTTCGGGGCCGATTTCGAAACCGCGACCGTATTGGCCATCGCCGCGCTGGCCAATACCGGGCCGCTGGTCAGTGCCGCCCCGGAATTCCCCATCGTCCTGGCGGAACTTGGCGATGGCGCGCGCATGGCGCTGGTGGCGGGGATGGTGTTGGGACGGCTGGAAATGCTGGCGATCATCGCGCTTTTGACCACCGAAACATGGCGCGACTGAACCAGTGTGAAACCCCGCATCCCGCCCGTGAAAAGCGCCTGATTTCACAGGCTGATTTTTGGGCTGGAAACTCGCCCGATGGCGCTACATAATCGCCACGCAGGGACAGGCCCGCAATACGTGTGGGCCAAGCGCAAGAACAAAGGTAATTCAGATGGCTTCCGACAAACAGAACCTTCAGGACGCATTTCTAAATCACACGCGGAAGACCAAGATTCCCGTGACGATCTTCCTGATCAATGGCGTCAAATTGCAGGGTGTCATCACTTGGTTCGACAATTTCTGTGTGCTTCTGCGCCGCGACGGGCAATCGCAGCTGGTGTATAAACACGCCATCTCGACGATCATGCCGGCACAGCCCATCAACCTTTATGACGGTGAAGACGCCAATTGATGGAACATGACAGGGAACAGACCCGTGCATGGGTTCTGCATCCCGACCTGATTTCTGACCGTGACCGCCGCGAAAGCGAATACGCTTTGGAAGAGGCCGTATCGCTTGCCGCTGCCCTGCCGCATCTTTCGGTGGAAGGGTCCGAACGGGTCCGCGTAGCGCGGCCGCATCCCGGCCTTCTGTTCGGCACCGGCAAGGTCGAGGAACTGGCCGAACGGTTCAAGCAAAACGAAATCGAGCTGGTCCTGATCGACGGGCCGGTGTCGCCCATCCAGCAGCGCAATCTGGAAAAGGCGTGGAAGGTCAAGGTGCTGGACCGCACCGGGCTGATCCTGGAAATATTCTCGGACCGCGCCCGCACCCGCGAAGGGGTGTTGCAGGTTGAAATGGCGGCGCTGTCCTATCAGCGCACGCGGCTGGTGCGGGCATGGACCCACCTTGAACGCCAGCGTGGCGGGCTTGGCTTTGTCGGCGGCCCCGGTGAAACCCAGATCGAAGCGGACCGCCGCGCCATCGACGAACAGCTTGTGCGCCTGCGCCGCCAGCTGGCAAAGGTGGTGAAAACCCGCGAACTGCACCGTGCTGCTCGCGCAAAGGTGCCGTTCCCCATTGTCGCGCTTGTCGGCTATACCAACGCGGGAAAATCAACGCTTTTCAACCGCTTGACGGGTGCCGACGTGATGGCGAAAGACATGCTGTTCGCCACGCTGGACCCGACGATGCGGCGTATCCAACTGCCCGAGGGCGGGCCAGAGGTAATCCTGTCCGACACGGTTGGGTTCATTTCCGATCTGCCGACCGAATTGGTCGCCGCCTTCCGCGCCACGCTAGAGGAAGTGCTGTCCGCCCACCTGATCCTGCATGTGCGCGACATCGCCCATTCGGAAACCGAGGGGCAGGCGAAAAACGTGCATGACATCCTCGCCTCGCTTGGCGTGGGTGATGATATTCCCATGATCGAGGTCTGGAACAAGATCGACCTGCTGGACGATTCCGCCCGTGAGGGGATGCGCCAGCGGGCGCAGCGCGACGAACATATCCACGCGATTTCCGCCATCACCGGCGAGGGCATCCCCGAATTGATGGATGCGGTGTCCCTTGCGCTGGACGCCGCGCGGCACGAAACCACCTTTACGCTGCCCTTTTCCGAAGGGCGCAAGCGGGCTTGGCTGTTCGAACAGGGCGTCGTCGAGGATGAGCAGCAGACCGAGGACGGGTTCACCCTGACCGTGCTATGGACCGCGCGTCAGGAAAAACGGTTCCGCGATTTGTGACATGCGCCGCCGTTCAGTCGGCGCGCGGCACCAACAACGTGACACCCGTCGCCGCCGCCCGTGCAAGGGTTTCATCCAGCGACATGGGGATGTATTCGCCGCGCCGCCACAACTCTCCCATATCGTCGTAGTGGCGTGACAGCGGGTGGCCCGATTGCCCGGTGGCGATGATAAACAGCGACGAATCCGGGTCGGCAAAGTCATAGACGCCGCGATAGCCCGCACCATGCACGTTGGTATAGGGCCGCTTGCCGGTGCCGCGCCCGATCCCGCGCGACAGGGTGTGATCCCCGCCCGAAGTGCTTTGCCGGATGTTCACGATGCTGCGGACCAGTGGACGGTCGCCCAGTTCGGGATGCTTGTGAAGCGCCTGGTGGGCATCGCCCCAGCGCAGCGATTCCAGACCGTTGCCATAGGTGGCCAGCACCTCGATCAGGGCCGCGTCCAACGCCTGGCGCGACATTTCAGTGCAGGTTTCCGTGGGTGCGGACTGGATCACGTCGCACCATGTGCCCGCACCGTTCACATCGCGGAACACACGTTCGATGAACAGCGGCTCGACATGGGTGAATTCCTCGGCCAGCGGGCCCAACTCGTCGCGGATCAGGCGCTGTTGCAGGGCGCGGACCCAAGCGGCATAGATCAGCGGCTCGGGCATATGTTCGTTCATCTCGCCGTTCCAGTTGCCCAGCAGTTCCAGCGCGCGCTGGCGCAGGTGTTCGGGCGTGCCTTCGGGGGCGGGATCGCCGGTAAACCACAGGTCCGCGCCGATCAGCGGCAAAAGCGTGCGCGCCGCGACGGACACCGTATCCAATTGCGCTTCTTTGAAACTATCGCGGGTGTGAACCTGCCGCGCCTGCATCAGGCGGGTCCAACGCTGCACCCGCTGGCTGTCGCCCCAGTTGAAGCTGACGTGATCGGGGAAGGGACGGTTGACCAACTTGTTGTTGGTATTGCCGACAAGACCCCCCGCCGGGTCGATCACTTGCGGGTTCTCCGCATAATCCATTCGCCCCTGCCAGCGGTTCGCCGCGATCCAGCCGGGGCTGGGAATGCGCCCCTGGCTTTGATGCGCGGGGTCACGGCGCGGCACCACGCCCAGCATCTTGAGCGCCACGCGGTCAGAGGTGGCGAAGGTCACAACCCATGACGGCGCCACCATTTGTGCGCCGGTCAGCATCGCCTCTTCGATGGACTTGGCATACATCATCCCGATGACCGAGGTCATCGAGGTGTCGCGCGGGCTAAGCGCGGTCCAGCCAAGCGCCGCAACCCGCCCCTGTGGGGTGATCTTGTCGAGGTTGAACATAGAGCCGGGCAGAACCGGGCCATTGTCCGTCCAGCGCAGGGTCAGCGTGACCGGGGCACTGTCCTTGATCCGTATGATCGAAGGGCGGGTTTCAAACGCCTTGAAACCGCTTGGCGTTTGATATTCCTCGGGGTTTTCGGGGTTTAGTCTTTCAATGAAAATGTCCTGATCGTCGGCATAGCTGGCGGTTATCGTCCAGCCCATCTGCTGCCCGCGTCCAGAAATGATGGCGGGAATGCCCGGGATGGTGCCGCCGATGACGCCGCCATGGGACAATTCAAGCCGGGCCAGATACCAGCGGCCGGGCGCGGTAAACCGCATATGCGGATCGTTCGCCAGCAAGGACCGGCCCGTGGCCGACCGGCTGGGCGCTGCGGCCCATGCGTTCGACGCGGACCCCATGTTGGCGGCAGGCACCGGCCAGAACGCATCGGTGGCGGGGGGTGTGCCGGCATAGCGCGCCAGCGGCGCATCCATCAGCGCCCGGTAGTCCGGCAATTCCATCACACCCTGACCGGGCGCATCGGGCAACAGGTCGGCCAGCCGTGCCGCATCGGGCAGCATCAACGAGGCGCGGGCGCGCAGAACCTCGTCCTGCAACTGCGCGGATTGTTCCAGCGCCATCAGTTTCAGCAGGGCGATGCTGTCCGCCGGGGTCCACGGGGCCACCGGCATACGATACAGAAACATTTCGGGCGCGCCGCGGCCCAATGCGCTGTCGTTCACCTCTTGCAGGCGGGCGTTGACGCCGCGGGCATAGGCGGCCAGCGCGGATTCGGTCCGGCTGTCCTGCGCCTGTACCGATTTCTGCGCGCGGCTATACAGGTCCAGCCGTCGCATCAGCTTGTCCGTATTCAGGGCGGAAGGTCCGAACACCTCGGCCAGGCGGCCCTGCACAGTGGCCCGCGCCATGACCATCTGCCACATCCGGTCCTGCGCATGGGCATAGCCAAGGCCGAAAAACACATCGCGGTCGGATTCGCCGAAGATATGCGGAACATTGGCATTGTTGCGCACCACCTCGACCGGGGCGGTCAGCCCGCGCACGGACAATTCGCGGTCATAATCAGGCAAGCTGCGCGATGCGAAATAATAGACAAACAGCACCACAAGCACGGCCAGCAGAACCATGCCGCTTGCGATCCTCAACAGCCAACGAAACAATGACGCCATAAGCCCGCCCGAACCCCCTTGCATTCCGCCCCTAGCTAGCCACAATCGCGACCAAACACAATGAAGGGGAGGTGGCCAATGGCCAAAGTAGCATTTCTTGGACTGGGCGTGATGGGGTATCCGATGGCGGGGCATCTGGCCGCCAAGGGACATGACGTTACCGTTTACAACCGGACCTTTGCCAAGGCTGAAAAATGGGCTGCGGAACATGGCGGGCAGGCGCGCGAAACCCCGCGCGAGGCGGCAGAGGGCGCGGATTTCGTGATGGCCTGCGTCGGCAATGATGACGACTTGCGCGCGGTTTGCACCGGGCCCGACGGCGCCTTTGCCGGCATGGCCAAGGGCGCGATTTTCGTCGATCACACCACCGTGTCGTCCAAGGTGACGACAGAGATGTATGCCGCAGCAAGGGAAAAAGGCTGCGGTTTTGTCGATGCGCCGGTGTCCGGCGGGCAGGCGGGTGCGGAAAACGGCGTGCTGTCGGTGATGTGTGGCGGCGACCAGTCCGATTTCGACGCGGCAGCGCCGGTGATCGACGCCTATGCCAAGATTTGCAAGCGCCTGGGCGAATCCGGCGCGGGGCAGATCACCAAGATGTGCAACCAGATCGCCATTGCCGGGCTGGTGCAGGGCCTTTCTGAATCGCTGCATTTCGCGCAAAAGGCCGGTCTGGATGGTGCGGCCGTGGTCGAGGTGATCAGCCAGGGCGCTGCCGGTTCCTGGCAGATGGCGAACCGTTATCAAACCATGCTGGCGGACGAGTTCGACCACGGTTTCGCCGTGGACTGGATGCGCAAGGATTTGAACATCTGCCTGTCCACCGGCGACGAGATAGGCGCCTCTTTGCCTGTGACCGCGCTTGTGGACCAGTTCTACAAGGATGTGCAGAAACTGGGCGGCGGTCGCTGGGATACCTCGGCTTTGCTGAAACGCTTGAACGCGATGGGCTAACCACCTGTCGGTCATGCGAAAATTGAGGGGCGGTATGGAATTCCATACTGTTCTTTTGTACATGTGATGCGCAATGTAGGGCCGGATGCGGGGCTGATGCGATTCTGCGTCAGTGTGACAGGTTCGCTTTTCCCATATCGAGTTTCAGGCCCGTAAGGGCTGCGTGTTACGCCCCGTGTCCACCTTGATCCTGCCTAGTGCGGCGAGGCGTTAGAAAATAGCTGGATCACCATAATCCCGCCAAGGATCATCGCGATGCCCAGCACCGCGGCAAGGTCCAGTTTCTGCCCGAACACCAGCAGCCCGATCAATGCGATCAGCACGATACCAAGCCCGCTCCATAGTGCATAGACGATGCCGACGGGCAAGACCTTTAGCGTCAGGGACATCAGGTAAAAGCTGATCGCATAGGCCAGCACGAACAGCACCGATGGCCACAAACGCGAAAATTGCTGGCTGGCTTGTAGGGCAGTGGTGCCAACGGTTTCGGCCACCACGGCCAAGATCAGGATCAGGTAGGCGGGCATGGCTTTTCCTTTATGTGGCAACATACCAGTCGCGGCGGTGGTTGATCGCGATCACCATGTTGACCACCAGGGCACCCAGCATGGAATACAGAACCGGCAGCGGTTCGATCACGGCAAAGGCCAGCGCGAACACTCCCGCATCGAACAAGAGCTGCGTCCAGCCAGCGCGAAACCCGATTTTATCCTGCAAATACAATGCGACAATGCCAACCCCGCCAAGGCTGGCCCCGTGGCGAAACAGCGCCAGCAGCCCGGCACCCGTGACCATGCCGAACAGGATCGCGCCGACCACGGGATGCAGCTGTTCGATGCGGAAATACCCCGGCAGCGCCATGGAAATCACTGAAAGCAGCCCCACCGCTGCAAAGGTTTTCAGCGTAAAGGCCCATCCCATGCGCCGGAACCCCAGCCAATAGAACGGAAGGTTTATGACAAAGAACACCGGGCCAAAGCCCCAGCCGGTCATGTAGGATATCAGCACCGCCAACCCGGCCGTCTGGCCCGTCACCAGCCCTAGGTGGGTCAGGATCAGAACCCCGGTCGCGGCCATGGTGGTGCCGAAGAAAAGCCCCTGCGCATCCGCAAGGGCAGAATGTTTATGTGTGATGTCAGCCATGGTCATGGCGGCACGCTATGCGCGCGGCGCGGCGGCGTCCAGCAGGATCGGCAGGCGCTCAGGGGCCATGCGCCCCGGTCGCCCAATCCATGACTAATCCTAGCCGACCAGCGCCTTGTTCAGGTTCTCGTCTACCTTTTCAAGGAAGCCCATGGTGGTCAGCCAGCCCTGATCGGGGCCGACCAGCAGCGCCAGATCCTTGGTCATGTGGCCCGATTCAACGGTTTCGACGACCACGCGTTCCAGCGTTTCGGCAAAGCGCATCAGCGCGGCGTTGTCATCCAGCTTGGCCCGGTGCTTCAGCCCGCCTGTCCAAGCATAGATCGACGCGATGGAGTTGGTCGAGGTCGCCTCGCCCTTCTGGTGCTGGCGATAGTGGCGGGTGACGGTGCCATGGGCGGCCTCTGCCTCGACAATCTTGCCATCGGGGGTCATCAGCTGGCTGGCCATCAACCCAAGCGAGCCAAAGCCCTGCGCCACGGTGTCCGATTGCACATCGCCATCGTAATTCTTGCAGGCCCAGACGAATTTGCCGTTCCACTTCATGCAGCAGGCGACCATGTCGTCGATCAGGCGGTGTTCATACCAGATGCCGGCAGCGTTGAACCGCTCCTCGAACTCTTCCTCGAACACTTGCTGGAACAGGTCCTTGAACCGCCCGTCATAGGCCTTGAGGATGGTGTTCTTGGTGGACAGGTACAGCGGCCACTTCAGGTTCAGCGCGTAATTCATTGATGCGCGTGCAAAATCCAGGATCGACTGATCCAGATTATACATGCCCATATAGACCCCGGCAGAGGGCGCATCATATACCTCGCGCTCGATCTCGGTCCCGTCTTCGCCCACGAATTTCATGGTCAGCTTGCCCGCGCCGGGAAAGTGGAAATCGGTCGCCTTGTACTGGTCGCCAAAGGCATGGCGGCCCACGACGATGGGATCGGTCCAGCCCGGCACAAGCCGCGGCACGTTCTTGCAGATGATAGGCTGGCGAAACACCACGCCGCCCAGGATATTGCGGATCGTGCCGTTGGGGGACTTCCACATCTTTTTCAGGCCGAATTCTTCAACGCGCGCTTCGTCCGGGGTGATGGTGGCGCATTTCACGGCCACGCCCACTTCCTTGGTCTTCATGGCGGCGTCGATGGTGATCTGGTCATCGGTGCGGTCCCGTTCCTTCATGCCCAGATCGTAATACAGCAGGTCAATGTCCAGATAGGGCAGGATCAGCTTTCGCTTGATGAAATCCCAGATGATGCGGGTCATTTCATCGCCATCCATTTCGACAATGGGGTTTTCGACCTTGATCTTAGACATGTTGCGGGCCCTTTCAGGTTGCGTTGCACTGGTCTGCTTGCCTTTTACCGCAAGGAGGTAAACAAAAACAGGCGGTATGCGACTGTATGCAGAGTTTTTCCGCAGTGCTGCCCACTTGGCAGGCAAAGCGCCGGTTGCTAGGACTTGTGCATGAAGAATTTCATCGATCCCGCAGCGCGTATCAAGCGCAAATGCCGCTTCGAGCCGCCGGTATCCATCAGCCGGGATGTCTCGCTTGGGTTCGGGGTCAGCATCGGGCGCTACAGCTATGTAAACATTGGAACTTTTGTCGGCGCGGAAACCGAGATCGGCAAGTTTTGCTCGATTGCGCGCCATGTGGAGATCGGCGCGATCGGGCACCCGACGGATTTCCTTTCGACCCATCCGTTCCAGTTCCACCAAAGGCGTTTCGCACGCAGTTCGGGCTATAAGGATCTGGAGCGGGTCGAATATGACGAGAAGGCCCCGACGGTCATCGGCAACGATGTCTGGATCGGGACAAAGGCGGTGTTGCTGCGGGGCATCACCATCGGCGACGGCGCCATCGTGGCCGCCGGTGCTGTCGTGACGCGCGACGTGGCCCCCTACAGCATCGTGGGCGGGCTGCCAGCCAAGGAAATCCGCAAGAGGTTCGCGCCGGAAATCATTGAACGCATTCAAAAAACGGCGTGGTGGGATTTGCCGCTGTCGGACTTGTCGGGCCTTCCGTTCGACCAGATAGAAAAGGCGTTAGAGCAGCTTGAAAACCGCGGCTAGCCCTCGTACCGGCGCATCCACATCAGCAAAATCCACGCCACCGCCGAGGCCGCGCCGACCCCGATGCTAAGCGGCAACGGCGTTCCGTTAAAGGCCAGCACCACCGGCACCGCCATCAATGCGCCCCCAAGCGTCGAGACAGAGCCGACCACGCTGGCCGCCATGCCTGCGATATGACCCATAGGTTCCATCGCGATGGCATTCAGGTTGCCGATGGTAAACCCGGTTTGCAGGAACAGGGTGCATTGCCAGACGAAATAGACATGGAACATCGCATCGCCGCGCAGGCCCGATATCCAGATCGCGGACATGATCGAGGCCAGCACCACCTGCACCCCGAAGGCTGTCATCGCTAGCCGGCGCATCCCGAAACGCATGACCAGGCTGGCATTCATCACGCTGGAAATGACCCCGACAAGTGCCATGGCCGCGAACCACAGCGGAAATTGGTCGCCGCGCCCGAAAACTACATCAAAAACGGGCTGCACAAGGCTGATTGCAATGAACAAAACTGCATAGCACCCCATTTGGGCCAACAGCGACAGCAGCACGGTTCTGTGGCGCAGCATTTGCATCAGCCCGTCGAACATCAGGGTCAGGCGCACGGGGCGCCGGGCCTCGGGGCGCAGGGTTTCGGGCAGGCGGAAGGTGATCCAAAACGAGGCAACCAGGGCAAAGATCACGAAGGCGGCGAAAATACCGCGCCAACCCGCGACACTGATAATTCCCTGCCCCAGAAGCGGTGCAGCCGCAGGCACCAGCATGAAAACAAGCGTGACAAGGCTGATGATCCGCGCCATTTCGCGCCCGGCATACATATCGCGCACGATGGCCGCCGCAACCACGCGCGGGCCAGAACTGCCAATGCCCTGAACGACGCGCGCCAGCAGCATCAGTTCAAGGCTGGGCGCGGCCCAGGCCAATCCTGCGCCCAGGATATACAGCGCCACGCCGCCAAGGATCAGCGGTTTGCGCCCATAGGCGTCTGAAATCGAACCGACAAAGAAGGTGGCGATGCCCATGCCGATCACGAAAGAGGTAATGATCAACTGCGCGCGATTCGGCGCATCGGGGCTGAGTTCCTGACCGATCCGGGGCAGGGCGGGCAGCATTGAATCTATGGAAAATGCGATGACGGCAAACAGCATCGCCATCATTGCAATAAATTCACTTTTGGAAAGCTGGTTCGACACGTAATAAATCCTTCGCGCACGTCGAAGTCTCTACCATGAGGCGAAGGCGGCTGCCAGCCTGCGCAAGCCTTCCCAAACGGAAACCACCAACAAAGTGATGCGAACTAGCGGCGGTTTGACTGGGTTTCGTCGGGTTTTTCATCGCCCTGCTGCGAGGGGGCGTCATCCGCATTGGCCGGATCCATATCGCGATGCCCGTGCCGCAACCGCGCAATCAGCCATTCCGTGTGCTGTTCGCGTTTGCGCACCGCGAAAGAGCCGAATTGCTGGATCGCCACGGCAAAGACGCCAAGCCCGATGAAAATGAACACCGTGGTGCCGATCTTGCCTAGGGCCGTCACCGGCACGATCGAGCCGTAGCCGACGGTGGACAGCGTCACAACGGTGAAGAAATAGCTGTCCAGCCAGCTCCAGCCTTCGGCATGGTGAAAGAACACCGTGCCGCCCGCGACGATCAGCATCAGCATCCCCAAAAGGGTCAGGATTTGCAAGAATCCACGCATTGTCAGGCTGCTCCGGCTTGGATGGTCATTCGGCGGCATCCTCGCGCGACATCATCTCGTCTATGACGTTCAGCCATGTTTCTGTAGGCTGCGCGCCGGGCACCGCATGCTGGCTGGCCACGATGAAGGTCGGAACCGAGGACACGCCCATTTGCCGCGCCGCAGTGTCGCATTCGCGGATTTCGGCCACGTCCGCGTCCGATTGCAGCAAGCGCAGGATCATCGCCGCGTCCATGCCGCAGCTGTCGGCAATATCGGCCAGCACTTCGTTGTCGCCAATGTTGCGGCCCTCGTTGAAATAGGCTTTGAACAAGGCTGACACCACGGCGGTTTGCCGGCCTTCGACCTTGCCCCAATGGATCAGCCGATGCGCGTTCAGCGTATTGGGCGTGCGCTGGATCGCGGTGAAATCAATCTCCAGCCCGGCCTCGGCCGCAGTTTCGACCACCGGCGCATAGGCCTTGATCGCGCCCTCTTTGCCGCCGAATTTCAGCTCCAGGTATTCGCGCCGATCCATGCCCTCGGGTGGGAAATCGGGGTTCAGCTGGAACGGGTGCCATTCGATCACGAAAGGATGGTTCGGGCGCTGTTCCAACGCGCGGTCCAGCCGGGTCTTGCCGATATAGCACCACGGGCAGATCGGGTCGGACAGGATATCGAGTTTCACAAGCGTGGACATTGGGCGGCCTCCGGGCAGTTGCGGCTTGTCTTAGCAGTTTGGCCGACAAGGTGCGAGGGGGCGGCGCGGCCCCCGCCGATCACGTCTTGAATAGCGGTTTCAGCGCCTTGCGCGACAGTTTCCCGTTGGGATTGGTGGGCAGGCGGTCCAGCCGGACCCATGCGCGCGGCTGCTTGTAGCGCGCCAGCCGTTCAGCGGCCCATAGGTTCAAAGCAGCGGTGTCCAGATCAGTATCGGCCACATAAAAGGCGGCGATGATGCGCGCGTCTTGCTTGACCTCGATATCGGTGCAGCCGATTTCCCTGATCTGCGGATGCTGGATCAGGGTTGCCTCCACCTCCAGCGGGGACACGCGGTAGCCGCCCGCGTTCATCATGTCATCGCCGCGCCCTGCATAATGGATCTGGAAATCCTCCTCCATCACGCCGTGATCGCCGGTGATGAACCAATCGCCGTTGAAACGGGCGCGTGTGTCTTCCTCGGCCCCGAAATAGCCCAGCATCAGGCCAGGGTCGGATTTATGAACGGCGATCACGCCCTCGCTGCCGATCGGGACGGGCTGGCCTGTGCCCTCGTCCAGAATGGCGATGCACCGCCCGTCTTGCGGTTTGCCAAGGCATCCGGCGCGGGCAGGCGTATCAGGATTGCCGGAAATGAAGGTCGAACATTCGGACATGCCATATGCTTCGAATATCCGTGTGCCGGTGGCGGTGTTCCAGTCGTCGCGGATGGTTTCAGACAGCTTTTCGCCCGCGGCCAGCCCATGCCGCAGATCGGGCAGGTCCAATTGCGGGTGGTGGCTTAGGAATTTGCGGTAAACCCCTGGCGCGGCGGCAAAAATCGTTGCCCCATGGCGGGCCAGAAGGGCCGGAAGTTCCTCGGTTTTCACGCCTGCGTCGGGGATCAGGGCGGTGGCGCCAACGGACCACGGGTCCATCAACCCGGTGCCAAGGGTGAAGGTCCAGTTGAACGCGCCCGCATGCATCAGCCGGTCATTTTCGTGCAAGCCATACCAGCCCTCGTGCATCATCTTGCGTGCCCAGATGGCGCGATGCGCGTGCATCACCGCGCGCGGATTGCCCGAGGTGCCAGAAGTATAGATGATATAGGCCATGCGGTTCGGATCACCCATGGCGTAGTCGCAGGGCGGCAAGTCGCGCATATCGGCCAGCGCGGCCGTGTCGATGACCGGCAGGCCCGTATCTTCGGGGCAGGCGACGCGCGCATCGCGCAGAATGGCCGCAGGGGACAGTTGCGCCACCATCTTGGCCACCTCTGCCGCCGTCAGCATGGACGAGGTCGGAACCGGCACCAATCCGGCGGCAATCGCCCCCAGGTAGGCCAGCGGGAATTCCACGTCATTATCCAGCCGCATCAACAGGATATCGCCCGCTTTGAAACCAGCATTCAGCAGGCCGGTGCCTGTGCCGCGCACGGCGCTTTCCAGCGCGGCATAGGTCCAGTCGGTGCTGCCCTCCTGCCCGAGAACCGACAGGCCCACCTTGTCGGGCAGTCGCTGGGCATGGGCCAGCACATGGGCGGCCAGATTGAAAGGTGCGGGGCAGGGCGCAGCGGGGCCTGAGTCGAAAATACTTAGCATGCGACCATTCCTAGGCCTGGGCCGTGGCAGTTGCAAGCGGGCGCGCGGCTGCGTAAATCTATCCCCATGTCCCAGATCACGCCCCAGACAGATCCCCGCGCCCTGATCCGTATCGCCCGCGAAACGGGCGAGGATGGTCCGGCTGAACCGCTGAACCTTGGCACCCGCGTGCGCGAACTGCGCAAGGCGCGCGGATGGACCTTGGAGCAAGCGGCCAATCAGGCGGGGCTGGCGCGGTCCACCCTTTCGAAAATTGAAAACGGGCAGATGTCGCCGACCTATGAGGCACTGAAAAAGCTGGCCACGGGGCTGGAGATTTCCGTGCCGCAGCTGTTCACTCCGCCGCATAAGGAACAGGTGACGGGGCGGCGCGTTGTCACGCCCTCTGGCTCCGGTGTGGCCCATGCCACCGCCACTTACGAGCATGAGCTGCTGGCAGAGGGGCTGACCCAGAAGCAGATGCTGCCCTATCGCGCCCGCATCCGCGCCCGCCGGATGGAGGACTTCGACGGCTGGGTGCGCCATGATGGCGAAGAATTTCTTTATGTCCTGACCGGCGTCGTTCAGTTGTTCACCGAATTTTACGAACCGGTGACGTTGAAACGAGGGGACAGCGCCTATTACGATGCCTCTATGGGGCATAACGTGATTTCCACGAGCGCAGAGGACGCGACCGTTCTATGGATCACGTCCCTGATGTAGCTTCACCGCATAGCCATTTGTAATCACGCGGCTTTACGGCCTATTGGCGTGGCCAGAATGTTGTCGTCGGCCAAAGGCCGCGTCATCGTCCAGCGGCACTTCGCCTGCCGGAATGTCCCGCGCGGCACCCGCAATGTTTTCATTGTCCAAAGCCTCGCTCATGCGGACATCGGCGGGCATTTCCCCTGCGCTCCATTCCGCGATCTGGCGCTCGATCTCGGGCAGGGGTTCGCCCGTGATGCGGGCCAGGTAGCTTACGAAATCGTTGCGATTGCCGCTGGTGGCCAGCACGTCAGCCTCGGCGGCATCAGGCCAGCGTTGCAGGATAGAGCCGGTGAAAGAGGGCCAGTGGGATTGGATCGTGGTCCATTGCATAACGGTTGCTCCTTTGCATCTGTCAAAGGATCAACCCGCCACGGCCTAGCTGGTTCCCTTCGGGCGCGGAAACAACCAGCACAGGAACGGCGTGGCGATCAGCGCGGTGGCGATCTGCACCAGGATGAACATGGGTGCATGGGCCGGGTAGATGCCGGCGAACGTGTCGGACATGGTGCGCGCTATGGTCACGGCGGGGTTGGCAAAACTGGTCGAGGATGTGAACCAGTAAGCCCCGGTGATGTAGAAGGCGACCAGTGGTGGCACCGCGTCGGGCCGCGCCTTCAGCCCGCCGAAAATCACCATCAAAAGCCCGAACGTGGCGATCCCTTCGGAAAACCACTGCGCGAGGCCAGTCCGGTGCATCGTTGCCGATGTCTGGATGACCGGCAGGTCGTACATGATGTGGCTGGCCCATACACCGATGATTCCGCCAGTGATTTGCATTGCAACATAGGGGGTTACATCGCGCCATTGATGTTCTCCATTCAGCGCGAAGGCCAGCGTGACGGCCGGGTTGAAATGCGCGCCGGAAATGGGGCCAAGCACGGTGATGATCGAAAACAGCATCGCGCCCGTGGCTATGGCGTTGGCCAGCAGGGCCAGTCCGGTATTTCCGCCCGACAGGTTGACCGCCATGATGCCCGACCCGATGACCGAAATCAGCAAAAGCGCGGTCCCGAGCGCTTCGGCGATCAGGCGTTTGCTCATGCGATTTCTCCGGCCCGGCTTAGCGCGGCGGTCAGCGCCTTGGCGTCCATATCCTCGACCGATTCAGCCAGAAAGGCGCGCGCGCGGCGTTCAAGAATGTCATGCGCGGTCTGGAATGCCGCGTCCCAATCGGATTCATCGGCGGCGGCCGGATCTTCGACACCCCAATGGGTGCGGACAGGTGCGCCGGGCCAGAACGGGCATTCCTCGGCTGCGGCAGAGCCGCAAACCGTGATCACCACATCCATGACCGGCGCATCGTCGCGGGCGAATTCATCCCAGCTTTTGGAGCGCAGGACAGAGGTATCAATGCCCTTGGCTGCAAGCAGGCGCAGCGATTGCGGATGCACTTGGCCCGAGGGGCGAGAGCCCGCCGAATAGGCCGTCACGCGGCCCGCGCCAAGATCGTTCAAAAGGCATTCCAGCAGGATCGACCGTGCGGAATTTCCGGTGCAGAGGACAAGTATATTCATACCCTGCGCCTAGCGCGGCACTGTAACGGGTTTATGACACGGCAGTTCAGAACCAGCCGCGAACCGTGCGCGCCCCCGAGCTTATATCATCGCCCACGCCTTCGATCGTGCCGCATCCGGCCAGTGCGGACAGGCCTGCGAATACGGTCAATAGGATCAGTTTTCTCATGGTCTGCTCTCCTCTCTGTGTCTGGAGCGTGTCAGCCGGATCAGTTGTCCGTGTCGTACCAGACATCGGGCATCCATCCCGGCCTGTCACCGTAAATCGGCGTGTTTTCGGGGTATTTCAACGTCTTGTGATGTGCAATTCGGTCAACGCGGCTGGTCCAGAAGGGGATCACGTATCGCCCGGCCGTCAGCACGCGGTCCAGCGCGCGCACGGCGTTGACCTGCACCTGCGGGTCGGTCGTGTCCAGCATGGTCTGGATCATTTCATCGACCGCGCGACTTTCGACGCCCATCAGGTTGCGCGATCCGGGCTGGTCCGCGCCGGCGCTGCCCCAATACAGCTTTTGCTCGTTTCCGGGGCTGAGCGACAGATCGCGGCGGAACGGCATCATGGCGAAATCCTGCGCCGCCTCGCGCGCGGCATATTGGGCGTTGTCCGTGGGGCGCAGGGTCATTTCGATCCCCAACCTTTTCAATGCGCTGCGATAGATTTCGGCCACGGCCATATTCTGCGTGTCGCCCTGTCGCAGCAGCAGATCAAAGGCAAAGGGGCGGCCGCGGGAATCGACAAGGCGGCCTTGGTCCACGGTCCAGCCGGCCTCGGCCAGCAGGGCGGTGGCACGGCGCAGGTCCTTGCGGTTGCGTTCGGAACTGTCGCCAGCGGGCAGGGCATAGCCCTCCAGCGTGCCGGGCGGCAGATCGGGGAACGGGGCCAGAAGGGCGCGCACGCCGTCCGGCGCGGGGCCCTCCCGCATTGCCAGATCAGAACCCGCGAAATACGAGGTGATGCGCGACTGCCGCCCGCCTGTCACCGTGCCGTTGATGTAAGGAAAGTTGAACGCCAGCAGCATCGCTTCGCGCTCTTGCCATGTATCGAACAGCGGCAGGCGGGTGTTCATCACGAAACCGGACATGCCAGTGGGGCGGCGAAACGGGATTTCAGACTTCAAGACCGCGCCGGAAGTCACTGAAGGGAAATTGAATTCCTCTTGCCAATCCTCCGCGTTGCCTTCGCGCCAAACATTCAGAACACCGGCCTTGAAAGCCTGAAACATGACCGAGGCGTCGGCGAAAAACTCGATCCGTATCTCGTCCAGATTATGAACCCCGCGCCGCAGTGGCAGATCTTTGGCCCAGTAGTCGGGGTTGCGGGTCAGGGTCACATAGCGGCCCTGTTCGTAATCGCTGACCACATAGGCACCGGCCCCGACCGGGATATCGTGCAGCGACGAGGCCGCGAAATCCTTGTTCGCCCATTGCGCCTTTTTCAGGATCGGGCGCAGGCCGGCAATCATTGCCAATTCGCGGTCATTGCCCTTGAATGTCATCCGAACAGAGCGCGGGCCGGTCTGTTCGATCCTTTCCACCTGTCCGGCAAATCCCAGGTAGCGCGGGTGGCCCCTGGTTCCCAGAACCTCGTAGGACCAGATCACGTCTTCGACGGTGACGGGGCTGCCATCGGAAAACCGTGCTTCCGGGCGCAGGGTGAATTCGACCCATTTCCGGTCTTCGGGCACCGCGACCGATTCGGCCAATAGACCGTAAAGTGTAAACGGCTCGTCCAGTGACCGGCCCATCAGGCTGTCATAGCCAAGGAACCGCAATTGCCACGGCGGCGTGCCTTTCAGAATGAACGGGTTAAGGGAATCGAAGCCGCCGGAATTGCCCATGACCAGCCGCCCGCCCTTTGGCGCGTCGGGATCCGCGTATGGCAGGGACACAAAATCCGGTGGAAGGGCGGGCGCGCCATACATAGCTATGCCATGGGCCGTGTCGGCTTGCGCCGAAAAAGCCACCCCGAAAGACAGCAAGGCGGCACTGCTCACCTTGCGTAAGGCGTGGAAAAACACCGATCCCATAATGGCAACAATCCTGCTCTGCTCTTGTTTTCTTGGGCCTCAGGTTACCGCTGCTTTTACGTCTTTTCAAACTTTTAGCTTGGACTCGGGCGGTGGATTGCTTATAAACAACTCACTGCTCGATAGGTTTCTTGCCTGTATGAAACCTGCCTCAATAACTTGACGCCCGCCTTGCGCGGGCGTTTTTTTTTGGGTTTTGGCGAGCGATCCGGGGGGCGAGGTTCATCATCATCGACAGCCGTTAACGATTCGATCCGGTGCCTCGCCGGGGTGCAACTTCCTGCTTGGATCTGGCCCGGCCAGCGAATTTCAGAGCGAAGCGCCTTCACGTCTGCGCGACTTTCCCCTTTCTTTTGCAGGTGCAGCAATTACCATCTGATCAACGTATAAGGATTGGAAAGACCATGACACTCAAAGGCAAAACCGCAATCATCACTGGCTCGACCTCGGGTATTGGCCTTGGCATCGCGAAAGAACTGGCGCGGCAGGGCGTGGATGTTGTCATCAACAGCTTCAGCAACACCGCCGAAGACCATGGAATCGCGAAGGAAATCGCGGATAATTTCGGCGTGACCGCGACCTATATCCAGGCCGACATGTCCAAAGGTGACCAATGTCGCGCCCTGATCGAACAGGCGGGCGGCTGCGATATCCTGGTCAATAACGCGGGCATTCAGCACGTTGCGCCGATTGACGAATTCCCCGTTGAAAAATGGGACGCGATCATCGCGATCAACATGAATTCCGCGTTTCACACCACCGCAGCGGCGCTGCCGCATATGCGCAAGCGGCGATGGGGCCGTGTGGTCAACATCGCATCGGCGCACGGGCTGACCGCCTCGCCGTTCAAATCCGCCTATGTGACGGCGAAACACGGGGTTGTGGGCATGACCAAGGTGGTCGCGCTTGAAACCGCCAAGGAAGACATCACCGCCAACGCGATCTGCCCCGGCTATGTCCACACGCCGCTGGTCGATGCGCAAATCCCCGACACGGCCAAGAAATATGGCATGACCGAGGAAGAGGCGATCGAGAAGGTGATCCTGGAACGCCAGCCCTCCAAGGCATTCGCGACGGTCGAACAGATCGGCGGCACGACCGTGTTCCTGTGTTCCGATGCAGCAGCGCAGATCACCGGCACGACCATAAGCGTCGATGGCGGCTGGACCGCATTGTAAGGGGTCGAAATCATGAGTGTTTCCGATGTGAAGCGGATCAATCTCGCGCTTCAGGGCGGGGGCGCGCATGGGGCCTTCACCTAGTGTTCCGCGCCTGACATAGGATTCCCATGCACGTCCCACTGTGCCATGGTCGGCGGATGAGACGCTCCGACATCTGCCTTTACCTTGGCCCCGCCCA
>JGI24025J20009_10000194_pt1 | contig 47307 bp, 55 predicted proteins | sample Cruoilmetagenom3_FD_20009 | JGI IMG/M metagenome (IMG submission 20009)
ACCGCAAGTTCGCCGCATAATGAAACCAACCAGATGAGCCAGATACTCTCTTAGTTTAAATAGCCTCTGGACCCAAAAACTCTGATGACGGACAGTCATCGAAGGAACCGATTCAGCCATCGTAGAGATGTCAGAAGTCATTCCGTCGATATTAGTGTTCATCGCCGCCATGCTTCCGTTCATGGACACGAGGTTGCCGTTCATGTCGTTTATGTTCGACGTCATGATTTCCATGTTGCTGCCCATTTGATGGATATCTTTGGTCATCGTCTGGAAACTGCCGTTCAACTCGACCATCACATCGGTCATCGTGAACACTTGCTGCGCCATTCCGTACATGACCCATGTGAAAATACCCATGACGATGACGATTCCCAGTGTGGTTAACACCATGAAACGGTCGCTATTGACGCGTCGATACATAAAAAATCCTCAATATCCAAAAGGCATACGCCTGAATTTCACTTTTCGCTGCGCGTCTACCCGGTCTTTGAGAATGGGTCCGAAACACAGTATCTTCAAAACGTATTCACATAATCTTATATTATTTTCGGAATTTTGTTAAGTACTTTATAAAAGTGTGAAATTGAATGACAGAGATGGTGTCGGCTTCAAATCTGTTTTTTGTCGAATCCCGTATTCGTTTTTCGGACAATACGACCCTGCGACGACAGGGATTATGGTAAGAACGCCACGACGGACTATATTAGTGTGAAGTGAGCCGAATTTCAGGGAAAAGCCAAATGCGGACCAAGGCAGATAAAACCTCGGAAATATCGCTATCATCCGGTTCTGTGACTGTTGATGGTCATGGATATATTGTAGATCCCGAAGTTTGGACCAAAGAATTCGCGCAGCACGTTGCGTCGGGTGAGGGGATNGAGCTTACATCCGCACATTGGGACGTGCTCGAATTTATGCGCGCATCCTACGCNGATCATGGCGTGGCGGTTGATGTCCGGCATGTAAACAAGTTTTTGGCGGAAAAGCTGGGGATAAGTAAAAACGACGGTCGCCGNTTGTTGTTTGAGCTNTTTCCCTACGGNTACGTCAAACAGGCNTGCAAGATCGCTGGCATGAAACAGCCGCGCGCCTGGAGCACCGGCTGATCAACAGAGATCACCAGTGCGGAGGCCGCTGGTCAGCAAGCGGGGCGCTGGACGTGGTATCTGCCTCTTGCTCGGCTGCGCGCTGCATCAACATGGCCACCCGGCGAATTAACGTATCGATCTCGGCGCGCTGTTGGATCACCACCTCGTTCAACTCTTCGACAAGTGCGTTCTGATGGGCAATGTGCTCTTCAAGGCGTGTCACGCGTGTTTCTAGATCTGTCATTTTGGCTCCGGAAATAGAGTAACGGGGGCTTCTGCCACCCATTTCGGGTATTTGTACATTATGTCGGCAAAAGCAGGCGAATTCAGGAAGTCGTCGAGCCAGTTGATCAGGTTTGGCCACGGTTCCGCGTCAAACCATTTGCGATCAACATTTGCAAACTGCCGAACAAAAGTAATAACCGACATGTCAGTCATTCCGGGTTTTTCACCGGACAAATAGGTCTGTGTTGAAAGAATATCTTCGAGCTTCATCAAGTATCCGGACGCAATCGAGCGTTGCTCGATTGCGTCCGAGTCTTCAAAACGGTTTCCGTATTTGTATCTATCCAAAGCGGATTTGAAAGACCCGTCACATTCGGCGACCAATGCTTCGTCATGCCGCTTTAACCAAGTTTCAGGGTCGTTTTTTGATAGGGTCCAAAGCATGATATCGTAGCTTTCCTCGATTACATCGCCATCCACAATCATCACCGGTACCGTCGCCTTGGGCGAAGCCGCCAACAATTCAGGCGCCTTGTCCCGCAATAGTATTTCGCGCAGCTCCACCTCTATACCGCTGACAGCAATCGCCAGGCGTGCGCGCATCGCGTAGGGGCAGCGTCGGAAACTGTAAAGGATTGGTCTCATTCCTTCCGAATACTTCGGAGACGCAGATTTGGCAATCCATCCATCGACAGGCGTGCAAACACTGGATAAGAATATATCAAGAATAAGGGGAGCCGGAATTGGCTGATTTTACACAACACGAGCTTCGTGACGCCATGGGATGCTTTGCAACCGGTGTCACTATTGTCACGACGATGACCGATCGTGGGCCGCTTGGAATGACGGTCAACAGTTTTGCCTCGGTGTCGCTAGACCCGCCGCTGGTCCTGTGGTCGCCTGCTCGTAAATCTGCGCGGTTTCCGGCCTTTGAAGCGGCTAGCCATTTTGCCGTCCATATTCTTTCCGAAAGCCAGAAAGATATGGCGATAACTTTTGCACAGTCCGGCATCGAGGCGTTCGCGGGGCTTGAATACGAAAGTGGTATTGGCGATGTGCCGCTGCTTGGCGGGTGTGCGGCGCGGTTTGAATGTAGCCATGCAGCCGGTCACGATGGCGGTGACCATCTGATTGTGGTCGGAGAAGTGCTGCGCATAACCACCTCGAAGAACCCGCCATTGCTATTTTACCGCGGCCAGTTTGGCGCAATTCCAGACGCATAACCTTGCGACCCTGCACCCCTTGAGGTAGAGGTTTGCAAAACCTCATATCAGGGTCCGGTCATGGCTAAGAACAGAAAACCGAAAATTCAACGCCCCAAGGCGATCAATCCACGCGGATTTCGCGATTACTTCGGCTCGGAAGTGCTTGAACGCAATGAAATGCTGGGCAAGATTATCGACGTCTATCATGCACACGGGTTCGATCCGCTGGAAACACCGGCAGTCGAAACCGTCGAGGCGCTCGGCAGCTATCTGCCCGACGTGGATCGTCCGAATGCGGGTGTATTTGCGTGGCAGGATGAAGACGAAGCCTGGATGGCGCTGCGTTATGATCTGACCGCACCACTCGCTCGGGTTTACGCACAGTTTCGTAACGATCTTCCTACCCCGTATCGACGCTATGCGGTTGGCCCTGTCTGGCGCAACGAAAAGCCGGGTCCGGGGCGATATCGCCAGTTTTATCAATGTGATGCAGATACCGTTGGAACGCCGACCGTAGCCGCTGACGCCGAGATTTGCGGGATGCTTTCCGATTCACTCGAAGCCGTTGGAATTCCGCGTGGCGACTATATTGTGCGCGTGAATAACCGAAAAGTTTTGAACGGGGTGATGGAAGTTGCGGGGGTTCTCGATCCGTCCGATCCTACAAAGTTTGAAACCGAACGTGGCATCGTTATGCGTGCCATCGACAAGCTGGACCGGCTGGGCCCTGATGGCGTTCGCGCACTGCTTGGCGAGGGGCGCAAAGACGAAAGCGGCGACTTCACCCAAGGCGCAAAACTTTCGGGTGAACAGGCCGAAGTCATCATGGGCTTCATGGACGCCCGCCGCGATACAGGCGGTGCGACATGTCTGCGGCTTCGCGAATTGGTTACTGGCTCTGAAATCGGACTTGCAGGCGTGCAGGAACTGGAAACTATTGCCGAGTTGACCGATGCGCAGGGGTACGGGGCTGATCGGTTGTTGATTGATCCGTCGGTCGTGCGCGGGCTCGGGTACTATACTGGTCCGGTTTACGAGGCGGAGCTGACATTCGAAATCCTCGACGAAAAGGGCCGTAAGCGCCAATTCGGATCGGTGGCCGGTGGTGGTCGCTATGATGATCTGGTCAAGCGTTTTACAGGGCAGGAGGTTCCGGCGACCGGTGTCTCCATTGGTGTTGACCGTCTTTTAGCTGCGCTTCGAGAGAAGGGTCGCATCGGCAATCATGCTGCTGGCCCGGTAATCGTGACGGTAATGGACCGCGACCGGATGGCTGGGTATCAGGCAATGGTCACCGAATTGCGGAACGCGGGAATTCGGGCGGAAGTTTACCTCGGTAATCCCAAGAACTTCGGCAATCAGCTGAAATATGCGGACGCCCGGAATTCGCCTGTAGCCGTCATTGAAGGCGGCGACGAGTTAGAAAATGGCGTTGTCCAAATCAAGGACTTGGCGCTTGGCAAGGTTTTGGCGGCTAATATTACGACGAACGAAGAATGGAAGGCCCAACCCGCGCAGATGGAAATCCCGCGTGGGGATCTTGTCGCCGAGGTTCGTAAAATGATTGCACGGGCGGACGCATAAATGGTCACTTCGCGCGCATATATGGCTGACGGACGGCTAGGTGAGGGCCTTGCAAAAGTTCGCGGAGAAGTCGGGCGTCTGATGTCCGGTTTCATCGCGAATGGCGCGGAACCTGTGGAGCCAGCAGCGCTTTGGCCCGCAGATGTTCTGATTGACCTTTACGGTGAAGACCTGCGCGCGCGGGCCTATACGACACACGATCCAGTTGAAGGCGAGCTGATGCTACGACCTGATTTTACGGTGCCCGTTGTGCAGATGCACATGGCGAAGGGGGCCACCGTAGCGCGATATGCTTATGCCGGATCGGTTTGGCGGAGACAGGAACCGGGTAGCAACCGGCCGACCGAATACCTTCAGGCTGGTTTCGAAGTATTTGGCGGTACAGACCCTGCCGCCGACGACGCCGAGGTTTTTGCGGTGCTTGCAACCGCCTTGGGTGACCTGCCCGTCGCGCCGACAATGGGCGACATGGGGTTGGTTTTTGCCGCTATCGAGGCATTGGACACCAATGAACGACGTAAAGCTGCATTGCGCCGCCACGTCTGGCGTCCGAACCGCTTTAAGCGCCTGCTAGAACGTTATTCGAGCGATATGGATCCAAGCGCCGAACGGGCTGAGTTGTTAAAGGCCGTCAAGGACGGGGAAGCTCGGGGATTTATTGAACGGGCAGGACCGGCACTTGGTGTACGTTCGATTGAGGAAATTGAAACACGGGCCGAGGTCCTTATGGCCGAAAAGGAGGCCGCGCCGCTAAGTGAGGCGGCGGTTGCGCTCGTGACGAATGTACTGGCCCTAAAATCAACGATGGGCACTGCGGCGAAAGAACTGCGCAAAACGGCGCCGATGCTCGCTTCAGCAGCAGACCAGCTTGAAGCGCGTGCGGAAGCACTTACGATGACCGGAATGGACGTGTCGGCCTTACCGTTCGAGGCATCTTACGGGCGTACCAAACTAGAATACTACGACGGTTTCGTCTTTGGCTTCCATGCTCCGGATCGTCCTGACCTGCCGCAGATTGCACAGGGTGGGCGATACGACGCGCTGACCCGCGTGCTGGGCGAAGGAAAAGGAATTCCAGCCGTTGGCGGGATCATCCGCCCGGAAGCGGCGCTGGCCCTGAAAGGCGGTGCGAAATGAGTAAATTGAAGCTCGGGTTGCCCTCTAAAGGTCGACTACAGGAACAGACTATCGAGTGGTTCGCCGAACGTGGAATCGTGATTGAGCGCACCGGTTCAGGCCGTGAGTATGCCGGACGTGTGGTGGGCTATGACGATATTGAACTGGTTCTGCTTTCGGCGGGGGAAATTCCGAAGGAACTGGCCGCCGGTCGCATTCATCTCGGGGTAACGGGACAAGATCTCGTGCACGAAAAGATTGCAGGCTGGGAGCAAAAAGTCGAAGAACTGACGCAGATGGGGTTTGGCCATGCCGACCTGATCCTCGCAGTGCCGAGCAATTGGGTTGACGTCGAAAGTATTGACGACCTTGACGCGGTGGCGGCGGCATTTCGGGCCAAACACGGGTTCCGGCTGCGCATTGCAACGAAGTATCATAACCTTGTGCGCGAATTTCTGCGGGCTCAGGGCGTCGCGGATTATCAGCTGATTGATAGCCAAGGTGCGACCGAGGGAACAGTCAAGAACCTGACCGCCGAAGCCATTGCGGACATCACTTCTTCGGGTGATACGCTACGCGCGAACCATTTGAAAATTTTAGCGGATGGCTTGATTTTAAAATCGCAGGCGACGTTGTTTAAGTCGAAAGTTGCTGATTGGGACGAGGTTTCAAATGTATCAGCGCAGTTTCCATCTCCAAATTTATAGCCAGATCACAAACAGAAATTTTGCTTGGTGAACCACTTATTCCAGTTTTGAGAATAAAAAAGTTACGCCCCAGTATATACCGGGGCGTCCGATATTCGCTGCCTCGGCCACATGTATTGCCAAGCTAAAACAACTAGTTGGATCTAAACTACAGCGGGTTTACGTCACCTTGAAAGTCTGCGACCGCAGTAACTTCACCATTCACGCTATAATTGTTTCCGTCATCACTTGTGTAGACGATAGAGCGTGGGTCGCCGGTCCATAATCCGTCGTTGTAATTAAACCCTTCCGGCGCGTCTGCTGAAGCCAGCGTCTGAATCCATCCGGCTGTTGCACCGCCATTTCCTGCAGCGCCATAATCCGTTTCGGCGATTCCACGATAATCCCAATAGTTCATCCCGTTCCATTCAGTGCTAGCAGGTGCTGTCGTATCCCCGAAACTGAATTCGGAAGCCGTTGTGAGGCCGTCGTTTACGCCGTTTGATGCGCTCTGGACGCCACCCGAAATTAAAGCGACGACGGCGATTGCGATACCGACGATGGAAGCTGTTAGCACCACCCAGTCGACCGTAACGGCACCGGATTCATTTTTGATAAACTTTACGAAATTATTCATGCTATTTTGTCCCTACGCTGACGACGCCTATCGCGCGCCGCCAATTGATACCTTTCGCATTGATATTTACAGAAAAAGGCAAGAATTAGACTAAATAGGGGTAGAAAGAGGGCGCGGGTCGAAAAGTTGACTTTAAGGCAACTAAATTGACGCAGAAACCACCTTCAGCAGTCGTTTTGCTTCCATTTCGGTGGTCGCAAGTTTGGATCGGTCTTCGCCGGGGAAAAAACGGGCTCGCAGGCCCGTTGGCATCGGGTTCGGGGTGAATTTTATTACCTTTGGCCCAATTGTTACACTCTCGGCAGCCCAACTGTCGACGATTGCTTCGGCAGCGGCCTTGGTTGCGCCATATCCGGCAAAGAACTTCTCGCCGGCCTTAGGGTCGTGCATAAATACTGCGGTGCCGTTTTCCGAAGCCTTGAGCAAAGGTTCGGTCATTGCGATGATCCGTTGAGTTGCGCGCGCGTTTACGGCCCACATACGGTCAAAATCTTTGTCGGAAACATGGGCAACCGGCGACAGCAGAACTGCATGCGCGGCGCAATGCACGAGCAAATCCAGTCGCCCCCAGCGTTCGTGAATCGACAAACACATACGCTGCAATCCACCTTCGTCGGTGATATCGAGCGGAACCGGTGTGCATGACCCACCAGCTTCTTCGATCACATCGGCGAGTTCTTCCAAACCGCCGACCGTCTTGGCGAGTGCGATAACATGTGCGCCTTTACGTGCCAGTTCAACGGCAGTGGCATACCCCAAACCTCGTGACGCGCCAGTGACCAGAGCGACGGTATCGGAATCGATCTTCATTTGTCGTCCTGCAACTTGAAGCCATCTTCGATTTTGTCGCTTGGGCGGACCGGATATTCGCCCGAAAAGCAGGCGTCGCAATATTGCGGCGATTTCTTGTCGCGGCCCTCATCGGCGCCGACGGCTTTGTATAGACCGTCGAGCGAAACAAAGCGCAGGCTGTCGACACCTAAATGGTCGCGCATTTGCTCCTCGGTCATTGAGCTAGCCAAAAGTTTTTCACGTTCTGGCGTGTCCACACCGTAGAAGCACGGCCATTGTGTGGGTGGAGAGGCGATGCGGAAGTGAACTTCCTTGGCGCCTGCATCAAGTATCATCTCTTTGATCTTGCGGCTGGTGGTGCCCCGAACCACGGAATCATCAACCAAAATCACACGCTTGCCGCGGATCAGTGCACGGTTGACGTTAAGTTTCAACAAAACGCCCATATTGCGGATCTGCTCGGTAGGTTCGATGAAGGTTCGGCCCATGTATTGGTTGCGGACGATACCCATGGCGAAGGGGATGCCGCTTTCTTGTGAAAATCCGATGGCTGCCGGTGTTCCACTGTCTGGAACAGGGCAGACAAGATCTGCCTCGACCGGGGCTTCTTTGGCGAGTTCCACACCGATACGGCGGCGTGTTTCATAAACTGATTGGCCGCCGATGATGCTGTCGGGGCGGCTGAAGTAGACGTATTCGAAGATGCAAAATCTTGGACTAGCCTTGTGGAACGGGAAGTAGCTTTCGATGCCGTCTTTCGTGATGACGACCATTTCGCCGGGCTCGACCTCGCGCACGAATTCCGCGCCGATGATGTCGAGTGCACAGGTTTCAGACGACAAAACCCAGCCGTCACCAACTTTGCCCAACATTAACGGACGTACGCCAAGTGCATCGCGAACGCCAATCAATTTCGTGCGGGTCATCGCGACGATGGAAAACGCGCCTTCGACACGGCGGAGCGCATCTTTTAGGCGTTCTGGAATGTTTTTCTGGAAAGAACGCGCCATCAAATGCACGATGCATTCGGAATCAGAGGATGACTGGAATATCGACCCGCGCTCGATCAATTCACGACGTAGAGCGTCGGCATTTGTCAGGTTACCGTTGTGGGCGATCGCGCTGCCGCCCATTGCGAACTCTGCGAACAGGGGCTGCACGTCACGAATTTGGGTTTCGCCCTTGGAGCCGGAAGTCGAGTACCGGACATGTCCAATCGACAGGCTGCCCGGTAACGTTTTCATCAAACTGGATTTTGTGAAGTTGTCCCTGACGTATCCAAAGCGGCGGGCTGACGTGAAGCCCTTCTCGCTGTCATATGCTACGATCCCGCCAGCTTCCTGGCCGCGGTGTTGTAAGGCGTGAAGGCCGAGGGCTACGAAGTTCGCGGCTTCGTCCATACCCCAGACGCCGAAAACGCCGCACTCTTCGTGCAATTTATCATCATCAAAGGGTAGGTTCGGCAGGGCGGCATCAGTGAACATATTTGCAGGCTCGCTTGGCTCGGTTGCTACTGCATGCCTTATAGGACGCTGTCACAGAAGTGTCACCCCACAGACAGCCCCCCTGTGGCGATTTATCAGGTCTCTTGTTCTGGGGCTGCTACGCAGGAGGACGTCAGATTATTGTATGGCTCGATCAACCAGTCCGGAATTTCTGTTGGAATGACGTCCTGCATACGGTCCTGTTGTTCAGCAAGGAGTACGCGTGTTTTGGAGTCCTCGACCACCGGGAAGCCTTCGCCGCCAGCAATAAAGAAGTCGTATGCCACAAGGGCAACAACCACCAGCAATACGCCACGAACGATCCCGAACAAAAAACCGAGTCCACCGTCGAGCGAACCAAGTGCCGAATTCTGTACGGCACCGGATATAAGTGGTGTGAACAAGGCGATAACGACCAAAGCTACAGCAAATACACCTGCAAACGCCGCCAGAATTCCCAGCTCGCAATTGTCACCAATGACATCATTAAGGATCGGGATTTCCTGCACCAAGGGTACTACGTTCGGTGCGAAATAGAATGCAACTACGCCCGCCGCGACCCATCCTGCGATACTTAGAATTTCGCGCACGAATCCGCGCGAGTAGGCCAGTACAGCGGAAATAAACAAGATAGCTGCGACTCCGCCGTCAAATAATGTGAAGTCTTCCATAATTTTGTCCCTTTAACTGTCCAACTGACCGAAGCAATCTTCGATAAACGCTGCTAGATCGTCAACTTTATGCACATCTATGCCCGATTTAGCGATAGTTTTCATCCGCGACGGAGCATAAGCGCTGGAAAAACCCAGCTTTTCGGCTTCTTTCAGCCGATTTTCCGGTTGTGATATTGGCCGGAGTGCGCCCGATAGGCTGATTTCGCCAAAAACTACCGAATCGTTCGGTAGCGCGTGGTCCTGACGTGCGGATATCAATGCGGCGGCCACAGCCAAGTCCGCGGCAGGTTCGCTTATTTTAATACCACCCGCGATGTTCAAGTACACGTCCATGCCACCGAAACCGATCCCGCAACGTGCTTCCAGCACCGCCAAAATCATGGACAGTCGTCCGGAATCCCACCCGACTACGGTCCTGCGCGGGGTCGCCAGAGGCGAGCTCGCCACAAGTGCCTGAACTTCGACTAAAACAGGCCGTGTACCTTCAATCCCTGCGAAAACAACGGACCCAGAAGTCGGTTTGTCCCGCTCGCTAAGGAACAGTGCCGACGGGTTGGTGACTTGTTGCAGGCCACCGCCGGTCATTTCGAACACACCAATCTCGTCGGCAGGACCAAACCGGTTTTTCACGGCGCGCAAAATGCGGAACTGATGGCCACGTTCGCCCTCGAAATACAACACGGTGTCAACCATATGTTCGACGACCCGAGGTCCCGCGATCTGACCGTCTTTAGTTACATGGCCGACGAGCACCACCGATATTCCGCGGCGTTTCGCGAAACTGGTTAGCTCGTGCGCTGCCGCGCGAACCTGACTGACGGAACCAGGCGCGCTGCCGACGTGATCGGCCCACATGGTTTGAATGGAATCAATAACCACGAGATCCGGACGTTCTGCATCCAGTGTTGTTAAAATATCGCGAAGGTTGGTTTCCGCCGCCAGTTGCACGGGCGCGTCGGTCAAGTCAAGTCGGCCAGCCCGCATCCTGATCTGGCTCGCCGCTTCCTCGCCGGAAACGTAGAGCACCTTCTTGCCTTTACGGGCAAAAGCGCCGGCTGCCTGTAAAAGCAATGTCGACTTGCCGATACCCGGATCGCCGCCAACCAGAATTGCCGAAGCCGGCACCAGCCCGCCTCCTAGCACACGGTCCAGTTCGTCCATGCCGAATAGGCTGCGTTCCAGTGGTTTGTCCTGCGCCGAAAGGTCGGACAATTGAACTTTAGCCCCCTTAACTGCACCAAGTGTTTTCCCTTTTGGACCAGCGGACAATGCGACTTCTTCGGTGATGGAATTCCATTCCCCGCACGCCTCACAACGTCCAGCCCACTTTTTGTGAGCGGCCCCGCAAACGGAGCAAACATATGTCGATGATTTTGCCATGACGTTTTGTGCCTCACTAACCGATAAAGGGCAAGCCGAGGATCAGGATTATTGCGAAAGCCAGTTGAAAGAGCGGTAACACACGGTTCCATCCCGCCTCTAAAAACAGCACTATCGCGGAGGTGATCGTGAGTGCGACTCCGGCGATCAACGCAAGTGTCGGGGCAAGCATACTTAGCGTTGCCATTCCAAGAACGCTCAAAACTGCGGTTGCGATATGTGCCCATTGAAGCACACCACGTTTGGTAATCCCTTGAAACACCGACCAAAGCAGCGCTGCGAAAACACCGGCCGCGACGACAATCCCGCCGAGGAGTTGGAAAATCATGATGCCTGCCTTTTCGTGAGATGGGTGATCGTCATCGAGGCCAGAACGCAGAAAGTAAACAGGTATAGCCCCCAAGCGGTTTCAATTCGTCCAACGCCGACGCCTTTTGCAGCAATAATATAGATGGCCACTAAAAACACATCGGCCATAGCGAGCTTGCCGAGAACTTCCAGCGTCGGGAGTGTTTTGCTCGCCAACAACCCAAACTGCACCAGAGCGGTGCCTATTACTTTGATTATCGGGGCGAAAAGGGCGAAAAACGTGACTAGCAGAGCGAGGAAAATGTCTTTCTCCCACAGGGCCTGCAAAGCTGTGATGGTCGAGATTTCACCAAGCGAGAAGAACGGTAACAGCCCCGCGCGCAGCAGGGGGGCGAACCATGCGACGGGAAAAAAGATGAGAAGAGCGAGGTTGGCGAGTTTGAGGGTCATCTCACACTCTCGATCGGCCCCTCGGCACGCGCATTGATGAACTGGTCTAGATACGGGTCACCGCTTGCGTCGATCTCGCCAATCGGGCCCGTCCACTGTACCTTACCGTCGTGGAGCATCGCTACCTTGTCGGCGATTGCACGGACGCTCGACATATCATGTGTAATAGTCATTGCGGTAGCGCCCATCTCGACGACAATTTCTCGGATCAACTCGTTGATAACGCAGGACATAATCGGGTCGAGACCAGTGGTTGGTTCGTCAAAGAAAATGATTTCGGGCTCTGCCGCAATCGCCCGCGCCAGTCCTACGCGTTTTTGCATGCCACCGGATAGTTCTGCTGGATACAGGTCCGCGACTTCGGGTTTCAACCCAACACGCCGCAGTTTCAGTATGGCGAGATCGCGGGCGTCTGTCTTTGACAGGCGACCGCTTCCTTGACGTAGGCGAAACGCGACATTGTGCCAGACGGGCAGGCTGTCAAACAGTGCGCCGCCCTGAAACAACATGCCAAAACGCGACAAGAAGGCGTCGCGGTCACCAGATGTCGCTGACTTCCCGTCGATGAGGATTTCACCGGCATCCGGGCGCATGATGCCTAGTATACATTTCAACAGCACCGATTTTCCGGTGCCTGAGCCGCCGATAATCACCATGCTCTCGCCACCGACGATATCCAGATCGACGTTAGCGAGCACATGTTTGCTGCCAAATGATTTCGAGACGCCGCGAAGCGAGATTTTGGGGATATCATTCATGCTGGGAACAACAATTCGGTTAGAAGATAGTTAACAGAGAGGATCAGAACCGATGCCGAAACCACGGCATTCGTTGTTGCCTGCCCAACCCCTTGGGCCCCGCGACCAGAGTTGTAACCGCTATAACACCCCATAAGCCCGAGAATAAATCCAAATACGGCTGCCTTGATCAGGCTGGAGGTCAAATCGCCGAACTCCAGAAAATCCACGGTGTTCTGGATATAGGTCGCCGCGTTGAAATCCAGCCGTGCTACCCCCACCAGATAGCCGCCCATGATCCCGATCGTGTTGCCGACAAGCACGAGCAGCGGCATCACGATTGTTGCAGCAACCACGCGCGGTACCACCAGATACTTCATCGGATTGGTCGAAAGGGTCGTCAGCGCGTCTATTTGTTCAGTGACGCGCATCGTCCCAAGCTCTGCCGCGATGGACGAAGCAACCCGTCCTGCGACCATCAAACCGGCCAAAACCGGACCAAGCTCGCGCACCATCCCGATTGCTACGATCGAGGGCACCACACTTTCAGCGTTAAATCGCGCGCCGCCCGCGTATATTTGTAGCGCTAACGCACCACCGGTGAATAGCGTTGTCAAACCAACGACTGGTAGTGAAAAGTAGCCGATGCGCAGCAATTGGTGGCCAAGCTCGGTGAAATAGAATGGCCCGCGAATGATGTGCGACAGGGTTTCGACGAGAAAGATTGTGACCCGCCCGAAAGAAGCAATAAGCCCCAAAGTCGAGCGCCCGATAGATGCCAGAAAGCCTTGAATGAATGTGGTCGCCGCCATGTTAAGCCTGCTCTTTATGCGTCAATATATTGACGTTTATACCGCGCACCGAGACTTGTCAGTATTTCATATCCAATAGTTCCAGCGGCTTCGGCCAGAACATCTACAGTTTGGGCCGCGTTTAGGATTTCCAGTGATGCCGGAACGTCGCCCAGATCAGTCATATCTACCGTTATCAAATCCATCGAAACACGTCCGACGATCGGGCAGGGTGTCTCGCCAGCGTAAAGTTGAGCATTGCCATCCATCGCGCGGATCAATCCGTCCGCGTATCCCGCAGCTACGGTGGCGATAATGGAGGGGCGCTTTGCCCGCCAGGTCGCGCCGTACCCCACACCTTCGCCCGCCAAAACCGTTCTGGTTTGGATAACCGGCAGCGAAAGTGTGACCACTGGCTGTGCATCGACAAAAGGCTCTCCGCCATAAAGGCCGATTCCCGGGCGGGTGAGGTTCATGTGGTATCCGGACCCAAGCAATATGCCGCCCGTTGCGGAAAGGCTTTTTGGAACGGTCGGGAAGACCGCGCTCATTGTGTTGAAAACCGCCAGTTGTGCCAAGTTTTGCGGGCGGGCAGGCTCGTCAGCACAAGCAAGGTGGCTCATGATTAACTGCGGGTTCAGTGCGGGCATATGTATCAAGATCGAGGCAAGTTCCGGCCCCTCCATCCCTAGACGGTTCATGCCGGTATCGAGCTGAACGCCACATGCCTCCCCATGCCGCTCCGCCAGAAACCGCAACGCTTGTTCTGAACTGTTTAGCAAGGGGATTAGGTCGAACTCTTCGATCACAGCTTCATCGCCGCGCATATAGCCCGAGAAAACAAAAATTCGCGCATCGGGGCCAATTGCTTTGCGCAAGGTCGCGCCTTCGTCGGCCAGCGCGACAAAAAACGTCCTCGCACCGGCTTTTTGTAAAGCCTGACCAACGCGCGCAACGCCAAGGCCATAAGCGTTGGCCTTGATCACCGCGCCAGTTTCAACGGTTTCGGCGGTTTTAGCATCCATCGCCCGCCAGTTGGCTACGATCGCTCCGAGGTTAATGGTTAGTAAGGCAGCAGGCATTATCCGAAATCTCCACCACCTTGTTGATAGGCTTTGGCCAGATTGCCGAAACGCGTGAACTTGCCCTCGAATGACAAATCGACCGAGCCGATTGGTCCGTGTCGCTGCTTGCCGATAATCACTTCGGCTTTGCCTTGAAGTTGGTCCATCTCTTGCTGCCAGTTCATCATCTTTTCGACATCGTGTTCGCCGGGCTTTTCGCGCTCTTTGTAATATTCCTCGCGGAATACGAACATAACCACGTCGGCGTCCTGCTCGATCGAACCGGATTCGCGCAAGTCTGATAGCATCGGCCGTTTATCTTCACGCGATTCAACCTGACGCGACAACTGCGAAAGTGCGATCACCGGGATATTTAGCTCCTTGGCAATCGCCTTGAGACCCTGCGTGATTTCGGAAACCTCGTTCACGCGGCTGTCTTTAGCTGATGCGGGCCGGACCAACTGCAAATAGTCGACGATCAACACGTCCAGCCCGTGCTGCCGTTTTAATCGACGTGCTCGCGCAGCGAGGGACGAAATTGGTAGGGCTGGTGTATCATCAATGTAAAGCGGACAGGTTTCCAGATCTTTCGCGGCTTCCAGAAAGCGGCGGAACTCGTCTTCGGTCATGTCGCCACGACGGATTTGTTCGGACGGTATTTCCGCCGCCTCGGACAGGATACGCGCCGCCAGCTGTTCCGAGGACATCTCCAGCGAGTAGAAACCAACAACGCCACCTTCAACGGCCCCTTCGGAACCGTCCGGTTTTAACCCCAGCTTATAGGATTTGGCGATGTTGAAGGCGATATTGGTCGCCAGCGAGGTCTTACCCATTGAGGGGCGGCCGGCCAGAATAAGAAGGTCCGAGGGGTGCAAGCCACCCAGTTTTTTGTCCATATCGTCAAGGCCGGTGGATACGCCCGACATCCCGCCGTCGCGCAAATAGGCGGCATTGGCGACATCGACGGCGCTGGTCAACGCACGCAAAAAGCTTTGAAAACCGCTGTCGACGTTGCCTTGTTCGCCCAATTGATAGAGCTTCTGCTCCGCATCGACGATCTGATCTTTGGGTTCGCTTTCAACGTCAATCAAGGCCGCCCGTGAGGAAATCTCGTCACCAATCGCCATCAGATCGCGGCGGATCGCCAGATCGTAGATAACTTGTGCGTAATCCTTTGCGGCAAAAAGCGAAATCGAGGCGCCCGCAAGTCGAACTAGATAGGCAGGACCACCAAGTTCTTTCAGTCCCTCGTCATCTTCCATGAACGCTTTCAGCGTAACTGGCGACGCAAGCGCGTTTTTCTGGATACGGCGTGCCGCCACCTCGAATATCCGACCGTGAACAGGATCGTAAAAATGCGCTTCGTTTACGATCGAAGTAATCCGGTCGTAAACGTCATTATTCACGAGCAATGCCCCAAGCAATGCCTGTTCCGCTTCGATATTATGGGGCATGGCTTGCGCCGCTGCGTCCACGTTCATTCCACCGTCTGCCATGAGTCGCTCCTTAGTCGGTGTTTATACACCACAAGCACCTAATCCACAGGATGTTAATTGCGGGGATAACTTCAAAGTTTAAGTTTTGGAGCTAGCCAGCGATAAATCATAATTGCCCCCAACGTGCCGAGCGTTGCCCCCATAATCACGTCCGCCAAATAATGAGCCCCAAGAACGCTACGGCTGAATCCCGCAAGAATAGCCAAGGGGAAAGCAACAAAACCAGCTTTGGGAAAAACAAAGGTTACAACTGTTGCCATGGCAAATGCCGTGGTCGTGTGGCCGGAGGGAAAGCTGGAATAAACCGGTTCGAACGCAAACGGATCAAATCCGCGTGGACCTTCGGTTTCGTGAAGATAGGGGCGGGCGCGGCCGATAAGGCCTTTGAAGGTCATCGCTATGATGCCCGGAATTGCGACGCCGGCGAAAATGAACAGTGCGCTACGCGAGACCATCTGCCAGCGTTCGCGGTTAGCTGCAAATCGCGAAATCCCGAGGGCAAGCGCCCAGATTGCCAGACTGTTGGTTAGCATCCATCCTGAATCACCAAGGTCGGTGATTGTCTCCCAGACCTCACGTGCCTCAGGATCAGAAACCAGAACTAGATTGTAAAACCAGTCGTCAAACAGGGCGAAACTTGTCATCGCTGTGACGAAGCCAAGAACTGCCAGACGTGCGACGGGTAAGTTTTGCAATTAGATATCTCCGAAAGAAAAGGCCGCGGGCAATTTGCGCGCGGCCTTTAAAAATTGCAAGAGTATCAGAAGTTAAACTTCTGGCTGCTCTTCGGTTTCTGCAGGCGCATCTTCGATGGCTTCCGCGTCCGAACCAAAATCGTCTTCGCTGGCAGCGGCGCCGATATCGTCGAACAATTCAGCGATCTCGAATTCTGCCTCGGCTTCAGCTTCGGCAGCAAGATCCGTGATGGATTTGCCAGATGCCTGAAGTTCGGCTTCTTCGATTGAGCGTGCAACGTTGATAACGATGGTTGCTGTAACCTCAGGGTGAAGAACAACAGACATGTTGTGCAGGCCCAGATCCTTGATAGGACGTTCCAGAACGATCTGCTTACGATCAACTGTGAAGCCTTCGGCTGTCGCAACTTCGGAAGCGTCACGGTTGGAAACCGAACCGTAAAGCGAACCAGCGTCAGACGCGGAGCGAATCACGATGAACGTCTGTCCGTCGATTTTCGCAGCCATTGTTTCGGCTTCGGATTTGCTTTCCAGATTGTTTGCTTCCAGCTGCACACGCTGTGCTTCGAAAGCTGCCAGATTGGCTTTGGTCGCACGAAGCGCCTTACCCTGTGGCATCAGGAAGTTACGTGCGAAACCGTTCTTTACAGAAACAACATCGCCCATTTGGCCCAGTTTGGCCACGCGTTCAAGAAGAACTACATCCATGGTCTTTCTCCTTACTTAACGGCGTACGGCAGAAGCGCGAGGAAGCGGGCGCGTTTGATGGCACGGGCCAGTTCACGCTGCTTTTTCGCCGACACTGCGGTGATACGGGATGGAACGATCTTGCCACGCTCCGAGATATAGCGCTGTAGCAATTTCACGTCTTTGTAGTCGATTTTCGGTGCGTTGTCGCCCGAGAAAGGACAAGACTTACGACGGCGGAAAAATGGTTTATTTGCCATTGGTTATGGTCCTTTCTTAATCGCGGCGCGGACGGCGAGGACGCTCGTCGCGGCTGTTTTTGGCTTGAACAACTGCCGATGGGCCTTCTTCGTGCTCGTCAACCTTGATGGTCATGACGCGCATCACGTCTTCATGCAAACGCATCAGACGTTCCATCTCCTGCACAGCAGCAGTAGGTGCGTCGGATTTTACGAATGCGTAATGACCCTTGCGGTTTTTGTTGATTTTGTAGGCCATAGTTTTGAGGCCCCAGTATTCCTGATCAACGACTTTGCCGCCGTTATCCGAAAGAACTGCGCCGAAGTGCTCAATCAGGCCTTCGGCTTGCGCGTTGGACAAGTCCTGACGCGAAATAAATACGTGCTCGTAGAGCGCCATATCAGTCACCTATATTTAGACGTGCTTCAAAATGCGGGCAATACACTCTCCGCCCCGCATACGAGAGGCCACGCGTTAATGGTTCTCGGAGAGATGCCGCCTTATACGCCCACCGATCAGGAATGCAAGGGCTGGCGGTTGAATAGATGCTTGTGGCAAGGTAGACGCAAAGCAATGGTAAACATCAAGAGGGCCAGCAAAATGAGCCGTGCATTTGTATTCCCCGGTCAAGGGGCACAATCGATCGGAATGGGTAAGGCTTTCGCCGATGCCTATCCAGCAGCCAAAGCCGTATTTCAAGAGGTTGACGAGGCCTTGGGGCAAGACCTTTCGGGCCTGATCTGGGAAGGCGAGATTGATCAGCTAACCCTGACAGAAAACGCCCAGCCAGCCCTGATGGCCACGTCTATGGCGGCTATGGCGGCGCTAAACGCCGAGGGTGTGAAAGTCACAGACGCCAGCTTTGTCGCGGGTCATTCGCTTGGTGAATATTCCGCCTTGTGTGCGGCTGGCGTACTGTCGCTGGCAGACACTGCGCGCCTTCTGAAAATTCGTGGTAAAGCCATGCAAGAAGCGGTGCCTGTAGGCGTCGGTGCGATGGCTGCGCTATTGGGACTGGATTTTGCCGCCGCGCAGGTTGTGGCCAACGAAGCAGCGCAAGGCGAAATCTGTCAGGCAGCAAATGACAATGATCCGGGGCAGGTGGTCGTTTCGGGCCATAAGGCAGCGGTTGAGCGCGCCACAGTTTACGCCAAGGAGGCAGGTGCCAAACGTGCCGTCATATTGCCGGTAAGCGCCCCGTTCCACTGCGCCTTGATGGAGCCAGCCGCTAAAGTTATGGCTGCCGCACTTTCCGAGGTCGAATTTAAAGCCCCGAGCGTTCCAGTTGTTGTAAATGTAACTGCCGAGGCGTGTTCCGACCCATCCGAATTGCGCGAACATCTGGTGGCGCAGGTTACCGGATCCGTACGCTGGCGCGAATCCGTGCTGTACATGTCCGGACAGGGCGTAACCGAAATATGGGAAATCGGCGCCGGCAAAGCCCTTAGTGGCATGATCCGCCGGATCGACCGCGAAATCACGTGCGTCGCGATAAATGACCCCGACGGGATCGCGTAGGGTGGGTGATTCACCCACCGTTACTAATCAGTTTGAGCTTCGTCGATTAAGCGATGAATTGATCTACACTTTTAATAAAGGAACGATGCCGGATGGGCGCGACGGATTTCAGCGCGAAGATTTGGACTTGTGGATTACATATCGCACTGACATTGGTTGGGTCGCCTGGGACGAAAAAAGCAGCACATCATTTGGCCGTCCGTGGCACGTAGCACCCGCAGAACAGAATCCCCACTACCCTCCAGAAGGGGAGTGGGTTAGCAAAAAGGGTGTTAAGTCCTATGTATATCAACTTGTGTATGTTTGAATGTAATACAGAAAACGGAGAATAAGAATGTTTGATCTAACAGGTAAAACCGCACTGGTTACGGGTGCCTCGGGTGGCATCGGCGGGGCAATCGCCCGCAGCCTTCATGCACAAGGCGCGACGGTGACGCTTTCCGGCACGCGCATCGATCCGCTCAATGAACTGGCCGCAGAGCTGGGCGACCGCACGCACGTTGTTACTTGTAACCTTGGCGACCGCGAGGCCGTAAGCGCCCTGCCAGCCGCCGCAAGTGATGCGATGGGCGGGTTGGACATTCTGGTGAATAACGCCGGTGTCACCAAAGACAACATCTTCATGCGCATGAAAGACGAGGAATGGGACACGGTGCTGGACATCAACCTTACCTCCACCATGTTATTGATGCGCGGTGTCATGCGCGGCATGATGAAAGCGCGTTGGGGGCGGATTATCAACATCAGCTCCATCGTAGGGGTTACCGGCAATCCGGGGCAGGCGAATTACGCGGCCTCCAAGGCAGGTGTGATCGGCATGGGCAAATCCGTAGCGTACGAGGTTGCCAGCCGTGGTATCACTGTCAACGCTATCGCACCGGGGTTCATTACCACGGCCATGACCGACAAACTGACAGATGACCAGAAGTCCAATCTTCTGACAGGTGTACCGATGGGCCGCATGGGCACATCAGAAGAAATAGCGGCGGCGGCCGTCTATCTTGCCTCGCCAGAGGCAGGTTATGTTACAGGCCAGACCTTGCATGTGAACGGTGGCATGGCCATGTTCTGAACACACTGGTCTTGTAGAAATCATTTGCCAAACGGTTCGAGTGTGCTATAGCGCGGCTCGAGTGATTACCGAAGGCCCTGCCTGCGGCGCTCTTGCCGTAAGGGCAACCCGAAGCGCCGCCCTGAAAAAGCAGCAGGAAAAACTAAATTATGGCCAACAATGGCCGATATTAAACCGAGGATAAAAACATGAGCGATATCGCAACACGCGTTAAGAAAATTGTTGTCGAGCACCTAAGCGTAGACGAAGCAAAAGTAACCGAAACAGCTTCGTTCATCGACGATCTGGGCGCAGACAGCCTTGACACAGTCGAGCTGGTTATGGCTTTTGAAGAAGAGTTCGGCATCGAAATTCCTGACGACGCAGCAGAGACTATCCAGTCCTTTGGCGACGCAGTTAAGTTCATCACTGAAAATTCCTAAGTTTTTCACTGATATCGAATTAGAGCGGCGTCCCACGGGGCGCCGTTTTTCGTTGGAGGGGCTGATATGAATAGCTTGGAAACAGAACGGCTGATTATGCGGCCCCCTGTTGCGGATGATCTGGATGCGTTTGCAAAGATGTGGGCTGATGCCGAGACGCTAAAGCACATACCTATTGATCCGAGCTCTCGCGGGCAAATCTGGGGTGGATTGATGCGCATTGCAGGGTGCTGGGCGATGAAGGGGTACGGTCAATGGATGGTGTTCGATAAGGCGTCGGGCAATTTTGTTGGACAAGCCGGATTCTTTGACGCTTTGCGTGACCTTGGATCGGATTTCGATTCCCACCGCGAGGCCGGATGGGTGTTTACGCCCGCTGCGTCCGGCAAAGGGCTGGCAACCGAGGCAATGTCGGCAGCGCTCGCTTGGATGGACTTTCAATCTTTCGGTAACCAGACGGTGTGTATGATCGGGGCGGGTCATAACTCCTCGATTCGTGTGGCAGAGAAATGCGGCTATACGTTGTTGCGTGAGGCGCAGGATGAACACGGTGATATCGTTTTGATGATCCGTGAAAATACGGTGGTCACTTGATTTAGAACAAAGATCGACAAAAACACTCGGGATAGAAGGCCGCTAACTTACAGTAATCTGGAGGCAGCATAATGCGCCCGACCGTAACCTATTTTTCCGACGCCCTGTGTATCTGGGCATACATCTCCCAAGTTCGCCTGGATCAGTTGGCCGCCGAATATGGCGACCGCATCACTATCGAGGAAAAGTTTTGCAGTGTCTTTTCTGACGCGCGAACGAAAACCGCCGCCAACTGGAAAGACCGGGGTGGTTACGAGGCGATGAACAGCACGTTTCAAAAGATGACCAAAAAGTTCCCGCATATTTCGGTACACGAAGACGTCTGGACCAAGGTTCAGCCACGCACCTCCAGTTCTGTACACTTGTTTTTGAAGGCAATCCAGTTGATGGACGGGGACGCGGCGTTCGTTGATCTGACCTCGACCAAAGCCATCCGCCAGTTCCGCACCGCGTTTTTCGCCGAGGCCCGCGATATTGCTGACTGGAAAGTCCAAGGTGAAATTGCCGAGGAACTGGGGCTGGATGTCGATCACATCAAAGCCAAAATCCATTCCTCCGAGGCGGCTGCCGCATTGGATGCAGACCTGAAACTGGCGGAATCGCTGGGCGTTAAAGGCAGCCCGACGTTCGTGATGAACGAGGGGCGGCAGGTTCTGTTTGGCAACGTCGGTTACAAACTGATCGAGGCGAACGTCGAAGAACTGTTCCGCGAACAAAACGGCGACGCTGCCAGTTGGTGTTAAGGTGTGGTGGGTGATTTGCCCACCATTACCCCATCAACCTTTGTGCCAACATATTCTGACGTTCCGTGATCTGGCGCAACTCTATGCCAGTCAACATCCCGCCCTTCACCACCGCGCGGCCTTCAACGAACAGGTCGCGCACCGTGAACGGGCCACACAAAATCAACGCGGCTACAGGGTCCCACGACCCTGCGGCCTCCAACCCCGAGACATCCCACACCGCAAAATCAGCGCGTTTGCCAACCTCTAACGAGCCAAGGTCAGGCCGCCCTAACACATCTGCACCGCCTCGCGTGGCGATCTCCAGTGTTTCACGTGCCGACATCGCGTCGGCTCCGTTTTGTACACGTTGTAACAGCAATAACTGCCGCGCTTCGGACAACAAATGCCCTGCATCATTGCTGGCCGAACCATCAACCCCAAGCGCTACATTAACTCCCGCGTCACGCATCTGGCGCACTGGCGCGATACCGGACCCAAGGCGGCAATTTGAACACGGGCAATGCGCGACACCGGTTTTGGTGCGGGCGAACAGGTCGATTTCCGAACTATCCAGTTTCACGCAATGGGCGTGCCATACATCATGGCCTGTCCAGCCTAAATCCTCGGCATATTGGCCGGGGCGAACACCGAATTTTTCTAACGAATAGGCGATGTCCTCGTCATTCTCGGCCAGATGGGTGTGCAACATCACACCCTTGTCCCGCGCCAAAATCGCTGTGTCGCGCATCAACTCTCGCGATACAGAAAATGGAGAGCAAGGGGCCAAACCGACCCGCACCATTGCGCCATCGTTGGCGTCATGGAAGGCATCCACGACGCGGATGGAATCTTCCAGAATTTCACTCTCGATTTCAACCAGCGAATCCGGTGGCAGGCCGCCGTCACTCTCGCCAATACTCATCGATCCGCGTGTCGGGTGAAAGCGCAAGCCAATGGTCGCTGCGGCCTCGATAGTGTCTTCGAGGCGCACGCCATTGGGATAAAGGTAAAGATGGTCGGAACTCATGGTGCATCCCGACAGCGCCAGTTCTGCCAAGCCCACTTGCGCCGAAACAAACATTTCATCGGGCCCCATACGCGCCCAGATCGGGTACAGAGTGTGCAACCAACCGAACAACAACGCGTCCTGACCACCCGGCACTGCCCGCGTCATGGTCTGGTATAAATGGTGGTGTGTGTTGACCAACCCCGGCGTTACAACGCAACCTTTGGCGTCCACCACAATATCGGCGGTTTCGGGCAGATCGGCGCCGACAGCCTCGATTACGCCATCACGGGCGAACAGGCCACCGCCGGAAATTTCGCGGCGCGTGCCATCCATAGTCACCAATACATCGGCGTTTTTTAACAGTAGAGTGGGCATTATGCCTCCGTTACTTCGAATATGCGGTTGCGGATATTATCAGTCATAAAGTCGATAAACAGTCGGACTTTGGGGTCCTGAAGGCGTTTATGCGGGAAAATGACGGCCAAATTCGTGGCCTCCGGCGGGGTATTTGGCAAGACCTCGACCAAGTCGCCGCTTATCAGGTGGGGGGCTATCTCGAACCACGGTTTGTTGATTATTCCATGTCCGGTTAAGGCCCAGTCGGTCAGCACATCGCCATCGTCCGACTCAAACGGCCCATGCACTGCAAGCTTGCGGACGCCCGACGGGGTTTTTAGTTCCCAATTATACTGTGTGGAGCCGGGGAAACGCAGCAACAGGCAATCGTGGTTATCTGACAAAAGGTCATTCGGTTTCTTTGGCGTGCCGCGTGTCTCTAGGTACGATGGAGACGCGGCAAGTACCCTGCGACAATCAATGATCCCGCGAATACGGAAGTTCGAATCCGGTATTTGCCCCAGTTTGAACGCCACATCCAGCGCCTCGGTTGTTATGTCGACCATACGGTCTGACAGGCGTAGGCGGACCTCGATTTCAGGGTATTCAGCATGGAAATCCGGCACTAGCGGCGCGATTAACCGTCGTCCGATCCCTAGCGGGGCCGTGACATGGATCGAGCCTTTGGGGTTTCGCGAAACCTCGGCGATTGCGGCCTCGGCCTCGTTCAGCGCGTCGAGCATTTTCAACGCGCCGCCATAGAATATCCGCCCTTGCTCTGTGGTGGTCAATTTGCGTGTTGTGCGGTTNAACAGGCGGACGCCAAGGTGCTTTTCCAGCTCCTTGATCCGGTTACTTGCCACCGCAGGGGAAGCGCGTAAATCGCGGCCAGCCGCTGATAGACTGCCGAGTTCGACCACACGCACAAACATTTTTATGTTGTTAATATAGGACATTTTACACACCTGATTACTGCAACGAACACGATATCATTATCTATATAATTTTGAAAGTGTGGTGCAAGGAATTGGCTTACGCTTGACCCCAATCCGTGCCATTCTGGTGAAAAATGGGAGAGTACACATGTTTGATTATCCTCTTGTCTGGGAATGGCTTGCCCTTGGTACACGCTGGGTCCATGTCATCACGGCGATTGCGTGGATCGGTTCCTCGTTCTACTTCATCGCGCTGGACTTGGGTCTGCGTCAACGTGAGGGTATACCCGAAGGCGCGCATGGCGAAGAGTGGCAGGTCCATGGTGGCGGGTTTTATCACATCCAGAAGTATCTGGTCGCCCCCGCCGCGATGCCCGAACATCTGACATGGTTCAAATGGGAAAGCTACGCGACGTGGCTCTCGGGTTTTGCCTTGCTCAGTTTGATCTATTACGGTGGCGCCGATCTTTATCTGATCGATACCAACGTTCTGGATATCTCGGCCCCGATTGCCATTCTAATCTCGCTTGTTTCTATATTTGGTGGCTGGTTTGCCTATGATTTGCTTTGTAAATCGAAGTTTGGTGACAACAATACCCGCCTGATGATCCTGCTTTATATCCTGTTGGTCGGCTTGGCTTGGGGTTTCACGCAAGTATTTACCGGTCGCGCGGCATTCCTGCATCTCGGTGCGATTACCGCAACGATCATGAGTGCCAACGTCTTCATCACGATCATTCCGAACCAGAAGGTTGTGGTGGCTGATCTGATCGCGGGCCGCAAGCCTGACCCCAAATACGGAAAGATTGCCAAACAGCGTTCGACCCACAACAACTATCTGACCTTGCCGGTAATCTTCTTGATGCTCTCCAATCACTACCCGCTGGCCTTTGCGACGGAGTACAACTGGATAATCGCCAGCCTTGTGTTCCTGATGGGTGTCACGATCCGGCATTACTTCAACTCTAAACACGCACGCAGCGGGAATCCGACCTGGACTTGGCTTGCGACCGCAGTTCTGTTCATTTTGATCATGTGGTTGTCGACTATTCCGAAAGTCCTGAGTGGAGAGCCTGAAGAAATTGCGCTGAACCCGCGCGAGGAACGTCTGGTGATGGCGGAGAACTTCGAGGAGGTGCGCAACACTATCCTTGGTCGTTGTTCCATGTGCCACGCCGAGGAGCCGTTCTGGGATGGTATCCACCGCGCACCCAAGGGCGTAGTTCTGGAAGAAGACCACCAGATCGTTGCCCGCGCCCGTGAAATTTATCTGCAAGCCGGTCGCAGCCATGCGATGCCACCGGGTAACGTTTCGTTCATGGAAGTGGAGGAACGCCGGTTAATCTCGGCTTGGTACGAAGCGGCGGTTTCGGGGAAAACATGAAAACGTTATTAAGAGGGCGCGTTCTTAGCTTTACCGCGGAACCTGTAAACGCAGACGATAGTTCTGCGTTTACGTATTTCGAGGATGGCGCAGTTCTGGTTGATGGCGGCGAAATCGTCGCGATGGCCGAGTTCGGGGATATGGACGCGTCGGGTGCCGAGATTGTCGACCACCGACCAAATTTGATCATGCCGGGCTTTATCGATACGCATAACCATTTCCCCCAGATGCAGGTCATCGGTTCGTATGGCGCGCAACTGTTGGATTGGCTGAACAATTATACGTTTCCGGCCGAGACAAAATTCGTCAACAGCAAGCATGCCGAACGAATGGCGGTGAAATACTTCGACGAGATGCTACGCAATGGAACAACCACGCCGGTGGCCTATTGTTCTGTGCACAAAGAGTCGGCTGAAGCGTATTTTGCCGAGGCTGAACGCCGGAATATTCGCGCGCTTGGTGGTAAGGTGCTGATGGACCGGAATGCGCCGGATGGGTTGCTGGATACGCCGCAAACTGCCTACGACGAAACAAACGAGCTGATCGGAAAATGGCATGGCCGTGGTAGGGGACTGTATGTGATCAGTCCGCGCTTCGCGATTACCTCGACTCCCGAACAGTTGGAGATGACGCAAGCTTTGGTTGCGGAAAATCGCGACTGCTACATGCAGACCCATCTTTCGGAAAATCACGACGAAATCGCTTATACGATGTCGCTTTACCCCCAGCATTCCGACTATCTGGGTATCTATGAACACTACGGGCTGCTTGGTCCTAAAAGCCTGTTTGGCCATTGCATACACCTGAATGATCGGGAGCGTGCATTAATGGCTGAAACGCAGTCGGTCGCGGTTTTTTGTCCGACGTCGAACCTGTTTATCGGCTCTGGCCTGTTCAACGAGGAACGTACGCGTGAGGATGGCGTTCGCATTGCTGTTGCTACCGACATTGGTGGCGGCACAAGTTATTCGATGCTCCGGACGATGGACGAGGCGTATAAGGTGTGCCAGTTGCAAAACCAGAACCTGCCGCCACTCTACGCGTTTTACCTAATGACACTGGGGAACGCCCGCGCTTTGGGGCTTGAGACAGATATCGGAACACTGGAAGTCGGTTCGAGCGCTGATATCGCCGTGCTCGACGCCCGTGCGACGCCCTCAATGGCGCTGCGTATGGAGACCGTTGAGACTTTGGCTGAGGAGTTGTTTGTTCTACAAACCCTCGGTGATGATCGGTCGGTCGTTGAAACCTATGTGGCAGGAATTGCCGCCAAACCGGTTTAATAGACTTGGACGGTGTCTTCACTCTCGGGCCACTTCGCCCAAGGGAACGGCTTTTCTTCTGTGACGTAAGTCAAATACTTTGCATCCTGCGCCATCCATTCGGAAAGCGAGGCGCCGAATTCGGATAGCTGTTTGTTGGGCTCGTTGTTCACAAGTGCCCAGATGAACTGAATAACAGCAACCAGATACAGCACCGTCTCGGCGAGTGCGAAACAGATCATCAGAACGATCATTGGAATTAGCCGCGACCAGCGTGAGGACGTATCGTCTGTGTTATCATCCATAGCAAATTCTCCTAACTAAAACAGGCGCACCCGAGATTGCAGCGAGTGCATGGCTGATCGGCATCGGGTAATATCCGATCCCTGAACTGATATTTAATCCTGAAGTAATTGAAAGCAAGAAAACTTTGCTGAATTATTCCAGCAACCATCTCGTATGGGTTGCCGAGAAATTTTCCAGCAACTCAACTTCGGTGCTGAAACTCCCCGAAAACCATGCCTAAAGAGTTTTTCGGGGAAGTATCGAGCTAGCGTGTAGATTCAGTCATCCGCCGACGCACGTAAGCATCGACGAGGTCCAGCATCTCGGTCATACCTGGATCAAAGAAGTGACCTGCACCCTCGATCACTTCGTGCGTGATGGTGATGCCCTTTTGCTGGTGCAGCTTTTCGACCAATTCTGCTACAGGTTCAGGTGGCACGACTTTGTCTTCTGATCCGTTGATAATCAAACCGGACGCAGGGCAGGGTGCCAAAAAGCTGAAGTCATACATATTCGCGGGTGGCGCTACCGAGATGAAACCTGATATTTCCGGACGACGCATAAGCAATTGCATGCCGATCCATGCGCCGAACTGGAAGCCGGCGACCCAGCAATGTTTGGCGTTAGGGTTCATTGTCTGTAAGTAGTTCAATGCAGCAGCGGCATCCGACAGTTCGCCGATGCCTTGATCATACTCACCTTGTGATCGACCGACGCCACGGAAGTTGAACCGCAAAACGGCGAAGCCCATTTTGTGGAACGCATAGTGAAGGTTATGCGTCACCTTGTTGTTCATTGTTCCGCCATGTTCAGGGTGCGGATGTAGAACGATCGCAATTGGCGCGTCCTTGGCTTTTTGTGGGTGGTAACGACCTTCGAGACGCCCGTCAGGGCCGGCAAAAATTACCTCAGGCATACAATATCGCTCCTGCGACTTAAGGGGGTTGACCGAATGCTTGACTTAATCAGTCAACCAACCTAGAAACATTCTAAATTCAAGGGGCGAACCCTTGACAGCTTGGTACGGAAGTAAGCCCTGAGGGGGCTTGCGTCAACCTCTCGTAGATCGGAATAGGCCATGAAGCTCAGCACCAAAGGACGTTACGCTATGATTGCGCTGGTCGATATGGCGCATGAAGGCAAGGATCGCCTTATTTCCTTATCGGAAATTTCCGAACGTCAGGGTATCTCCTTGGCGTATCTAGAACAGTTGTTCGTCAAACTTCGTCGTGCCGGTATCGTGGAATCAGTGCGTGGTCCGGGCGGCGGGTACCGCTTGGCCGCGCCAACTACCGAAATCCGCGTTTCCGAGATTCTTTGTGCGGTTGATGAAACCATGGATGCAATGTCTCGCGGGGCGGGTGCCAGTGGTGGCGATATGGATTCGAACGCGCAACAGTTGACAGATAAGCTGTGGGAGCGCCTATCGGCACATGTTTATGTATTCCTGCACCAGACTCGCCTAAGCGACATCACGGGTGATGAACTTGCCCCATGTCCCGCTGTGCCCGCCTTTGTTTTGTTGGTGGATGACGAATGAGTAGGGTTTATCTGGATCACAACGGGACAACGTCTTTGCGCCCCGAGGCGCGCGAGGCGATGCTTCGGGCGATGAACGTGGTGGGCAACCCCTCCAGCGTTCATGCCGAGGGGCGGGCGGCGAAGGCCATCGTAGAAACCGCGCGTCAGCAGGTTTCTGACGCAACCGGTGCTTCCGGCGCTGACATTGTCTTCACCTCAAGCGCAACAGAAGCAGCTGCACTGGCGCTGGCGGATCAGGGTTTCCTATGTGCGGGCGTTGAGCATGATTGCGTCTCCGCATGGGCATCTGCCGCGCTCCACGCCGACAAAAACGGCTTTGTCCGCGCCGAAGACCCAAATAATACGGCGCTACAACAGGTCAACAGCGAAACGGGGGTCATTCACACCCTCCCCGAGGGCATAGCGCTTTCTGACGCGGTACAGGCCTTTGGTAAAATACCCTACGCATTTTCGTGGAGCGGTGCCGAGCGAGCGATAATTTCCGGCCATAAATTCGGCGCCCCGAAGGGTGTTGGCGCGCTAATCGTTCGCCAAGGCATCGAAGTCGACGCACGCCTCAAGGGTGGCGGGCAGGAGATGGGTCGCCGCTCCGGCACTGAAAACGTTGTTGGCATCGCGGGAATGGGTGCTGCGGCCGCTGCGGCGGCACGTGATGTTGATGCGGGGCTTTGGGATGGCGTTGCCGATCTTCGCGACTGGTTGGAAGGTTATTTGTCCGATGCTGCCGACGACATCATAATTTTCGCACAGGGCGTTGAACGCCTGCCAAATACATCTTACTTCGCGGTTTCCGGCTGGAAAGGCGAAACGCAGGTCATGCAAATGGACCTCGCCGGCTTTGCGGTTTCCGCAGGCTCGGCCTGTTCCAGTGGCAAGGTCAAAGCCAGCAAAGTGCTGAAAGCGATGGGCCACGACGAGAATACCGCCAGCAGCGCGATACGCATTTCGCTGGGGCTGGAAACAACAAGGGTTGAAGTCGAGCGCTTTGCCGCCACATGGATTGAACACTACCGCCGCTTTAAACAGCGTGCGGCTTGAATAACAAAAGGGGAAGCCAAATGGCTGTAATGGAAGACGTAGTAAAGGAAGGCGTGGATCAGGAAACTGTCGATGCCGTAAAAACGGTCGGAGAGAAGTATAAGTACGGCTTCGAAACCGATATCGAAACCGAATACGCTCCGAAAGGGTTGAACGAAGATATCGTTCGCCTGATTTCCAGCAAGAACAACGAGCCCGAGTGGCTGTTGGAGTGGCGCCTTGATGCCTACCGTCGTTGGCTGCTACTAGAAGAGCCAGACTGGGCTATGGTCGATTACCCCGAGATCGACTTTCAGGACCAGTATTACTACGCCAAACCGGCCAGCATGACCGAAAAGCCGAAGTCTCTGGACGAGGTTGATCCGAAGTTGTTGGCCACCTACGAAAAACTCGGCATCCCGCTGCGTGAGCAAATGATCCTTGCCGGTGTCGAAGGTGCTGAAAACGCTCCGGCTGAAGGCCGCAAGGTTGCGGTTGATGCAGTGTTCGACTCTGTGTCGGTTGGTACGACTTTTAAAGAAGAACTGGCCGCAGCGGGCGTAATCTTCTGTTCGATTTCCGAAGCTGTTGAAACACACCCTGAACTGGTGAAGAAATACCTCGGCACTGTGGTTCCGGCGACTGACAACTACTATGCGACGTTGAACAGCGCGGTATTCTCCGACGGTTCGTTCGTGTACATCCCCGAAGGCGTGAAATGCCCGATGGAGCTGTCGACATACTTCCGCATCAACGCCGAAAACACCGGCCAGTTCGAGCGCACGTTGATTGTCGCTGAGAAAGGCTCGCAGGTTTCGTATCTTGAAGGCTGTACCGCCCCACAACGCGACACAACCCAGTTGCACGCAGCAGTTGTCGAGATTGTGTTGATGGAAGATGCAGACGTTAAATACTCGACGGTACAAAACTGGTATCCGGGCGATGAAAACGGCGTAGGCGGTATCTTTAACTTCGTGACCAAACGCGCGGATTGCCGTGGCGACCGCTCCAAAATCATGTGGACACAGGTTGAGACCGGTTCCGCAGTGACGTGGAAATACCCGTCTTGCATCCTGCGTGGCGATGATAGCCAAGGCGAGTTCTACTCGATCGCGATTGCCAATAACTACCAGCAGGCCGACACAGGCACCAAAATGATCCACCTTGGCAAAAACACCAAGTCGCGGATCGTGTCGAAAGGCATCTCGGCAGGCAGAGCGCAGAATACCTATCGCGGTCTGGTTTCGATGCACCCGAAAGCGAAGAATTCGCGCAACTATACGCAATGCGACAGCCTTCTAATCGGCGGCAACTGCGGGGCGCATACCGTTCCTTACATTGAAGTGAAGAACAACTCCTCGCGCGTTGAACACGAAGCGACGACCTCGAAAGTGGACGACGACCAGATGTTCTACTGCATGCAACGCGGCATCGGCGAAGAAGAGGCCGTAGCCTTGATTGTGAACGGTTTCGTCAAAGAAGTTCTGCAATCCTTGCCGATGGAATTCGCAATGGAAGCGCAGAAGCTGGTAGCGATTTCACTTGAGGGGTCGGTGGGGTGAGCCGTGGGTCTGTACAATCTCCTAGTTTGAGTTTCTTTGAAGCTTGCGGAAAGCGTGCGTCGGACGCACTCAATCCTTCCGAAAGTTAGCAATGAAACAGATCGCAGCAATTCGGACAAACAAATGGACGGAGGAAGAAGACCGTCTTTTAATCACATTGAAAGCCTTTTTTGGCGAGGATGTGGTTATTGTATTTCATAATCGTGAAAATGCAATTGATGCACCGATTGATGTGATCGATATCTCAAATGAATGGTTGGACAGTGCTGAATTGCGCAATGTCCCTGACTGGGGTTGGAGATGCGGTGACTATTTTTATTACCGGCTTCGGGAGGCAAAGCCAGAATATGACTATTATTGGTTGATCGAGCCGGACGTTTTCTTTGAGGGGCCGTGCCAAACATTTTTCGAACGCTTTTCTGACTCCACCGAAGATGCTTTGGGACTTAACGTGCAAGAAATGACAAATAAAGAGTCTCTGTTTTTGAGAGGTGTTGACTACGGACGACCAATGAGAGCGGTCTTCGCTTTGACTAGATTGAGTGGAGCACTGATTGACGAACTTTATTCTCTTCGCGCGCAGATGAGCAAACTGGACATCCGCCCACGCATGTTTCCGAATGATGAAATCCACGTATTCTCGAATGCTTGCGATGACAATCGATTCAACGTTGGCCTTCTCGAAGACTACGCCGAAGATTTGATTTGTGAGGAGTTCTTCAGAACGGACCCCAGCATGTTGCTGGATTTCGAAAACGAAAAAAAAGGTTTGGAGAAGGGATATGTGAGGCATCCCGTCCTGCCCCGAAACGCGTTTATAAGTAAGGTTGGAAAGCGGATAGCCCAAAGACCTGGATTGATTAAGACGCTGAAAAGAGAGCTACAGTTTTTAACTTCACAAGAACTCGATTTAGTTGCGCAAGCAGCACAGGCACGGATCAGAGAACACTTAAAGGTCAATACGGGGAAATGACGGTCGCACGACACACCCCAAATCAGAGAAAACTATCAAGGAAAACCAAATGCTGAAAATTACAAACTTGAAAGCCTCGCTTGAGGAAGAAGATAAACAAATCCTTAAGGGGATTGATCTAGAGATCGGTGAGGGCGAAGTTCATGCGATTATGGGGCCTAACGGGTCCGGCAAATCGACCACCTCTTACGTTCTGTCCGGCAAGGGCGGTTATGTTGTTGACGAAGGGTCCGCGACGCTCGACGGCGTTGACCTATTGGATATGGAACCGGAAGAGCGCGCGGCCGCGGGTCTTTTCCTCGCGTTCCAGTATCCTGTCGAAATCCCCGGTGTGGGTAACATGACGTTTCTCCGTACTGCCGTTAACTCGCAGCGTAAAGCGCGTGGCGAGGAAGAGCTGAACGCGGCGGAGTTCTTGAAGCTGGTTCGCGAGAAGGCGAAAAGCCTGAAAATTGATGCGGATATGCTGAAGCGGCCTGTGAACGTTGGTTTCTCGGGTGGCGAGAAGAAGCGGAACGAGATCCTGCAGATGGCGATGCTTGAGCCAAAGATGTGCATTCTCGATGAAACTGACTCTGGTCTGGATGTTGACGCGATGAAACTTGTTGCGGAGGGCGTGAATGCACTGCGCGACGGCAAGCGTTCTTTCCTTGTTATCACGCACTACCAGCGCCTGCTGGATCACATCAAGCCGGACGTCGTTCATATCATGTCTGCTGGCAAGATCATCAAAACTGGTGGGCCGGAGCTGGCGCTTGAGGTTGAACACAACGGTTACGCTGATTTGCTGAACGAGGTGGCGTAAATGGCGCTTACGGAAAAATTGGCAGATGCCACGGAGGCGTTGATTACCGCCTATCCGGCTCCGCAAGGCGAGGGTAAATGGGCAACCGATGCGCGGTCCAACGCGCTGGCGACTCTGCGTGAAAACGGTGCGCCGACGCGTCGGGATGAATACTGGAAGTTTACCAACCCATCGACCTTGATAGGGACGGCTTCGTCTGCTGCTATTATGCACGCAGAAGAAAAACCGGTTTTTGACGATATCGACAAATTGCTTGTCGTGTTCGTTGATGGTGTTTATCGCGCCGATCTATCGGATGATCTGACTATCGAAGGGGCGGCGATCGAAACGCTTCAAGACGCGATGGCCAAGGATATTCACTGGGCCAAAGATGTTTACGGCGTTCTCGAAGCTAACGGTCAGTCTCCTGTTTCCCGTCCGCTGGCTGCATTGAACACGGCGACTGCGACTGAAGGGCTTGTCATTCACGTGACCGGAAAAGTCTCCAAACCAGTCGCCATTCGCTACGTTCGCCAGAATACTGACACTGACGTTATGGTGCATCATGCCGTGAAGCTGGAAGAGGGGGCTGATATTACGGTTCTTGAAAACGGTCCGGCTGCCGCACGTTTTAACAGCTGTCTTGAGGTAGACGTCGCCGATACCGCGTCATTCCATCACGCACGTGCGCAAGGGCGAGACCACGAGCGTTGCGCGGCGACTCATATGTTTGCCCGCCTTGGTAAAGAAAGCAGCTTTAAAAGCTTCACTTTAACAGTCAACGGGGCCCTAACACGTAACGAAGCCGTCATCGAATTTACAGGCGACGACGCCATGGCAAGCGTATCCGGAGCCTGCGCGGGCGATGGTGCCTTCCATCACGATGATACAGTCTTCATCACCCATGACGCCGTCAATTGCGAAAGCCGTCAGGTTTTCAAGAAAGTTCTGCGAAACGGGGCGACCGGCGTGTTTCAGGGGAAAATTCTGGTACAACAGATTGCCCAGAAAACCGACGGTTACCAGATTGCTCAAGGTCTGCTACTGGATGACGATAGCAACTTCCTCGCCAAGCCTGAACTGGAAATCTATGCGGATGACGTGATTTGTTCACATGGTTCCACAGTGGGGGCAGTAGACGAAACCGCGCTGTTTTACCTGACTTCGCGCGGTGTTCCAAAAGCCGAAGCGCAGGATATGCTGGTGTTGGCGTTCATGGACGAGGGTATTCAGGAAATCGAGGATGAGGCAATCGCCGATGATATCCGCGAACGACTGGGCGCCTGGGTTGAACGCCGAAGGGATTAGGCATGAGCTTACTTGGTAGCGGGTTCTTACCAGAGATAATCAACGCTTATGGAGGGCTTCGGTCCTCCATGCGCGCGCAAATGGAAAAGAAACCGGGTGAGGAGAGCCTTCTGGCGCTGCTTGCTTATGGCTGCTTCGTGATCTTCCTGAGCTTTCTACCAAGACTATTTGCCACTGATCTGTCGCAAACTCCTGACCAGAGTATCGCGGGCGGGATTATCATGTGGTTTTTCGTGGTGATGTTCTTCCTGCCGCTGGTCCTTTACGGGGTCGCGGGTATCTCGCATCTAATTGCGAAGCGCTTTGGTGCGAAGGGCGCGTATTTCAACGCGCGGCATGCTTTGTTCTGGATGCTTGCGGTTCTTAGCCCCGCTCTCATTGCGAAGGCCATGCTCGGAAGTGTGTTTATACAGATTGGTGGCGCGTTCGGGGACAATATGTTGCATGTTCTGAACGTGCTTCTCTCGCTCGCTGTGCTACGAATTTGGGGGGCAACACTTGCCGAAGCTGAGGGATTTCGCTCATCTTTCCGCGTATCAGCAGTAATTTTGTCAATATTTGCAGGAATTTCGGGAATAATTTACCTTGGGGCAATATAGCCTCACTCCTGCCCCATTTCCGTCAAATTTATAAATCATGTTGAACCCAACGTAACGCAAACGAAGGTTCAAGAAATGGTTAGCATCGATATATCCGAAGTCCGCAACGAAGCAATCAAACTTCGCCCTAGCGTTTCTGTCCGTATCGCACGTTCTTTCTTTGATATGCGTAAGACGACGTTGGAGCTTCTGGCGGAACGCCCGTCCGAAGCCCGTTTGCTGCTGTTTGTCCTTCTCTCAGACATGATTTTCATCCTGTCTTGGAGCTTGAAGACGCTAATCTCCCCAACGGCGAGCGCCGCCCAATCTATGGGAGCTGACATCGCGTTATGGTTAATCGTTGCGATGATGCTGCGCACAACAGCGATCTACGCCATGGCGCTGGTTGTTGGTATGATCACAAAGCTTTTTGGTGGACAGGCTTCTCTTAAAGATACCCGAACCGGCGTTTTCTGGGGTGTGTTTGTTGCTGCGCCCATCGGTTTGTTGATTTCCGAACTCGCGGTCCTAATAAATGCTTTCGAAGGTAGCTTCCCTATACTGAGCGCTGAAAGCATCCAGATGATGCCTTACTGGTTGGGCCTAGTGCCATTCGTCTGGTTCGTAGCCAAGGGTGCCGCTGCCGCCAATCGTATCGAAAATGCCGTGCCGATCTTCGGCGTAATCTCGGCAATCGCAGTCGCACTGGCAGTTGCTGTCAAGTATTTAGCGATCTGAGATTGGGCGTTTCAAACCGCACGCATTTTCTTTTGTTTTGAATTTGGAAAATCTTGATGTAATGTTCCGCCATTACATCAAGGTTTTTTCGTAAGTGTTTCGTGATTTAAAGTATCATTTACCAACTTTAGTTAGATGACTGTGCCATTTTGCCTTTAGGCAGTGCGCAGGACAGGGGCACGAAAGACATGGTTTCAGAACCACAAGACGACGACTACAGCTTCAAGGCAGGTATGGGGACATATCGCGAAGATCATACAAATCTTGTTGCCAAAGTAACCGACGCCTGGCGGGATATGCCGGCTTCGACGCGGCGCCTGATAAATGAACACCCGTCCGAGGCGCGTTTGTTATTCTTCGTCTTGATGTCGGATCTGATATTTTTCCTCTCGTGGTCCGTTAAAACCGTCGTGAGCCCAACTTCAATCGCCGAAAGTGTATTGCCTACGGATGTAGCCGTTCTGCTCGTTGGGGCATTACTTGTCCGCACCTCTTCAATCTACATCTTTTCTTTTATTGTCGGGTTCGTCTTGCGTTTATTTGGCGGTAAAGGTTCTAGCAAGGAAACACGCGCCGGTATGTTCTGGGGTTCCTTTGTGGCTGCGCCCTTCGGAATTTTGGCGGCGCTGCTGACCGTGGCCATGGCTTCTCTTGAAGACGTGATGCCGTTTCTTGGCGGCGAAACAATCTCTCTCGCTCCGCTTTGGCTCGGAATGTTACCGTTTGTCTGGTTTGTTTCAGCTGGCGCTACCGAAGCCCATCAATTCAAGCGGATTTTCCCCCTATTTGCCGCACTGTCGCTGCTTTGTGTTGTAGGGATGTTCTGGGCACTATATCTAAGGGCAAACGGAGTAATCTGAATGCCTACACCATTTCTGAATTTGTTACGGGAGAGCTTCTTCCGCCCGCGCAATGCTGCGCGCTATATTTTAACGCTTGATCTACCGCGCGATGCTATCGTGATGGCAACGTTACTGATTTCGATACTGACTGTATTGTCCCAGTTTTTGCTGTTTACCATAAGCCAGTCCCTCGCCGAGGGTGCCTGGACGGTGACTTTCTCCATGCCGATTGGCGACGTGGCACTTCAGTTCATCAGTGCCTATCTGGTTGCGCAGATCGTTGTCATGCTTGCCCGCGCCGTAAAATCCGAAGTCACATTTGCCGACTCTATCGCCGTGTATCTGTGGTTCAACTTTCTGCTCGTCATTCTGCTGTCGATTATGGTCTTTGCCATTTATGTCCTCGCCGGATTTGGCCTGCTGCTAGTCGTGTTTGCGCTGGTCTGGTTGCCTTACGCTCTCGCAGTTTACTGGGCTGAACTTCTGCAAACCAAAAACCTTTTTCTCGGATTCGTGGTTGCGGTGGTGGCATTCCTGATCGCCAGCGCTATATCAGTTGTTGTTGCAGGCATTATCGGTCTGCCTGTGATGGAGATTATCCCGAATGTTTGACGTAAACGCGATCCGCAAAGACTTCCCGATCCTGTCGCGCGAGGTTCATGGCAAGCCGTTAGTTTACCTAGACAACGGCGCATCTTCGCAAAAGCCTCAGGCCGTGATCGACGCCGTCACACGTGGCTATTCTGAGGAGTACGCCAACGTTCATCGCGGCTTGCACTACCTGTCCAATCTTGCCACCGATAAATACGAAGCGGTGCGCGGTATTGTGCAAAAGTTTCTTGGCGCAGAGAAGGAAGAGGAAATCCTCTTTACTTCGGGTTCGACCGAAGGCCTGAACCTCGTGTCTTACGGCTGGGCTGCCCCGAATTTGAATGAAGGTGACGAGATCATCCTCACGGTAATGGAGCATCACGCCAACATCGTCCCGTGGCATTTCTTGCGTGAACGGCAGGGTGTGGTGCTGAAGTGGGTCGATATCGCCGAGGATGGCTCACTAGACCCACAATCTGTCATCGACGCGATTACGCCGCGGACCAAGATGATCGCAATCACCCACATGTCAAACGTGCTCGGAACTGTCGTCGATATCAAAACGATTGTTGACGCGGCCCACGAGAAGGGCGTCGCCGTCTGTGTCGACGGCTCTCAAGCTACGGTTCATATGCCGGTTAACGTCGCCGATCTGGGCGCGGATTTTTATGTGATCACCGGCCACAAGCTTTACGGCCCCTCGGGGTCCGGCGCGATCTATATCAAGTCCGAACGCCAGGCCGAAATGCGCCCCTTCATGGGCGGCGGCGATATGATTGGCGAGGTCACGAAAGACGTTATCACCTACAACTCCCCGCCGCATAAATTCGAGGCAGGCACCCCCGGCATCGTCCAGACCATCGGCATGGGCGTGGCACTGGAGTACATGATGGATATCGGCATGGACAACATCGCCGCCCATGAAGCCACCCTGTTCAAATACGCGAACGAGCGCTTACGCGGCCTGAACTATATCAACATCCAAGGCAACGCCCCCGGCAAAGGCGCGATCTTCTCGCTAACCATGAACGGCGCCGCCCACGCGCACGATATTTCCACGATCGTCGACCGAAAAGGCGTGGCAATAAGGGCAGGGCACCACTGCGCCCAACCGCTTATGGAACACTTGGGCGTTACGGCTACGGTTCGGGCGTCTTTCGGGATGTACAATACGGTTGAAGAGGTTGATGTGTTGGTAGACGCGCTTGAAACTTGTCACGAGTTGTTGGGGTAAGGCGTAGATAGTTAAAGTTGACTTTCATAATTCGTTTACTCAATATTTGGTTGGATTTATTTTGAAAGAGACATAATGAATGAAAATTCTGATACCGAGCTTGTAGTAGATGTAATTTCGCAAATGTTAAAAATACAATTGATTATGGCCGGAGCAAACGAAACTGACGGGCTTATAATAATTCCTCCGAATAGGTCTCAATTTGGATACATTATTGGCTTTATAGATTGTGGATGTCGCCATCAAAGAGGGTGGGATAAAGTTCAGACTTTTAACGGAATCAATGGTGTATTAACAAATTTGTATGGAGCTAATAGAGCGCAAACACTTGTTGATCAGCTAAGCGAGTTTGATCAATCGGATGCAGCTCATATGGAAATGGGGGCGCATGAGTTTAACCAATTTTCTGAAAACGAAGGCTCATTTTCGCCACTTGGACTTCTAACGCTCGCAGACAGCTAGATTTGCATTGATGGCCGGATTACCCAGCATCTCCTAAACCTGCATTTCCTTCGTCGCCGTCAGCTTCACATCAGGATAATCCCGTTCCACCCGGTCAATATCCCACTGCAAGCGTGTCAGGTAAACCGGATCGCCGTCGTGGTCCTCGGCCATGTGGCCCATGTTGGCTTTGATGAAGGCATCGACCGCCTCTTTGGAACCCGAAACCCAGCGCGCCGAGGTGAACTGTGTTGGCTCAAAACGCACCGGCAGGCCGTATTCCAGCTCGATCCGCGAGGCCAGAACCTCGAACTGCAACTGCCCGACAACGCCGACAACAAAGCCCGACCCGATGGAGGGTTTGAACAACTTCGCGGCGCCTTCTTCGGCAAACTGGTTCAGCGCCTTTTCCAAATGCTTGGCCTTCAACGGATCACCCGCACGCACGTTTTGTAACAACTCTGGTGCGAACGACGGAATGCCCGTGAAGCGGATATCTTCGCCTTCGGTCAGGGAATCCCCGATCCGCAACTGCCCGTGGTTCGGAATGCCGATGATATCACCGGCCCATGCGTCCTCGGTCAACTCGCGATCATTGGCGAGAAACATCATCGGATTCGAGATTGCCATCGGTTTGCCCGAACGCACATGCTTAAGCTTCATACCGCGCTTGAAGTGCCCCGAGCACAGGCGCACGAATGCGATCCGGTCGCGGTGTTTGGGGTCCATGTTCGCCTGAACCTTGAAGACAAAGCCGGTGACCTTGGGTTCAGCAGGTGAAACTTCGCGCGGGGTGCCCGGACGAACCTGTGGTGCGGGGCCATAGTTGGCGATGCCGTCCATCAATTCCTGCACACCAAACGAGTTGATCGCCGAACCGAACCAGATCGGTGTCATCGTCCCGTCCAGAAACGCCTGCCGGTCAAAATTCGGTAGCAGTTCGCGCACCATCTCGACCTCTTCGCGCAATTTTTCAAGCAGGTCGGCTGGCACATGCTCTTCAATTCGCGGGTCGTCCAAGCCATCAATCTGGATGCTATCAGCCTTAACGTTTCTATCGGCGCGGTCCATCAGGATGATGCGGTCGTTGAAAATATCGTAGGTCCCGATAAATTCACGCCCGATGCCGATCGGCCAGGAGGCGGGGCAAACGTCGATCGCAAGGTTTTCTTGAATCTCGTCGATGATTTCAAATATTTCGCGGCTTTCGCGGTCCATCTTGTTGCAAAAAGTCACAATCGGCAGGTCACGTAGGCGACAAACTTCGAACAGCTTTTGCGTCTGGCTTTCCACGCCCTTGGCTCCATCAATCACCATGATCGCGGCATCAACGGCGGTTAGTGTACGATAGGTATCCTCGGAAAAATCCGAGTGACCCGGCGTATCAACCAGATTGAACCAGAAATCGCGAAACTCGAACGACATTGCGGAGGCTGAAACCGATATCCCGCGGTCCTTTTCCATTTGCATAAAGTCCGAACGTGAACGCCGGGCATCCCCCTTGGCTCGTACCTGTCCGGCCATCTGGATGGCACCACCGAATAGAAGAAATTTCTCGGTCAGGGTCGTTTTACCGGCATCGGGGTGCGAAATAATCGCAAAGGTACGGCGACGCGCGATTTCGGGCGGTAAAGGCGGGATATTTTGGGTCTGATCTAACATGCTCGCGATATAGGGTAGGGCGCGGGAAAGGGCAAGAATTGTGTTCAGGTATCACGGTCGGGCTTGAGCGTTCTGCGTCACCACGTTAGGGTCGGGCATCATTCGCATCGACGGGAGCAAGTCATGACATTCAGCAACACTCTTTCCAAACGCGCATTTGGCGCCAGCGTATTGGCTGCGGCTTTTCTTTTACAAGGCTGCGAACCTGCGGTTCCCGAATATTTTCAGGAAGTTGACGTGGTTGCAACGCAACAAGCCGCAACGACTCAGGACCGGATCACAACGCTGGCCTGTAACGCAACCACGTTGCAATGGATGGTTGGCCAGCCTCAGGCGGTAATCGCAGGTATCGAACTGGCTGGACCGGTTCGGATTATCGGTCCAAACCAGTCCGTTACAGCCGATGTGGATCGTACTCGCACGAACTTTTATATCGACGTAGCTGGCCGCATCACGCGCGTCACCTGCGGTTAAGGGGGTATTTCATGGATTTGGGGATCAAAGGTAAAACAGCAATCGTTTGTGCCGCATCAAAAGGATTGGGTCGCGGTTGCGCCGAGGCACTGGCAGAGGCGGGGGTCGATCTGGTTATCAACGCCCGCACCGAAGGCCCGCTGAACGAGGCGGCGGAGGCAATCGCGGCGAAATACGGTGTGTCGGTTACCGCGGTGGCATGTGACATCACCACAGCCGAGGGGCAGGCCAAGGTTTTGGCGGCCTGTCCAAATCCGGATATTCTGGTGAACAATGCCGGTGGGCCTCCTCCGGGAATGTGGTCGGATTGGGAGCGTGACGATTTTATTCAGGCGCTCGACGCCAATATGCTAACGCCAATCGCGCTGATGAAGGCTGTCTTGCCTGGCATGATGGAAAAGGGTTGGGGGCGGGTGGTAAATATCACGTCGCAATCCGTCAAATCGCCAATTGCAGTACTTGGCTTGTCGAATTCGGCGCGTGCCGGTTTGACCGGTTATGTCGGCGGCACCAGCCGTCAAGTTGCGCCCAAAGGGGTTACGATCAACAACATACTTCCGGGTATTCACGCCACCGATCGTGCCGCTAGCCTTGATAAGGGCGTTTCAGATGCCCAAGGAATATCGATCGAGGAGGCGGCTGCGCAACGTATGGAAACCATTCCGGCACGCCGTTATGGAACTGGGGCCGAATTCGGTGCCATGTGCGCATTCTTGTGCTCGCAGCACGCGGGTTTCATTGTCGGGCAAAATATTCTGCTGGACGGTGGGGCTGTCAACACGACGATGTAAACGGATGTCTTCGACAAAAGGTTTCAGCCTTAAAGACCAGTTGTTTAATCAGGAAAAGGTCCGGTATTTTGCCGGACTTTTTTATGCGGCTGATCCCGAGTTTGATGCTGCCGGATTTGAGCGAGTGGTCATGGAAACCATGCTCGATCTCGAACTGAAGGCACGCATGGTGCTGATATCAGAGGTTCTGGAGCAGTTCTTGCCTGACGAGTTTCCAGTTGCCGCCGAACGTATCCATGCGGCCTTACCGGCTCCGCTCGATCCGACAAAGACTGACAATGATTTCGGAATTTTCATTTTCGGATCACTGGGCGAGTATGTAGCACGCAAAGGCTTGAACGACCTGCAAATCGCGCTGGGACTGTTGAAAGAAATCACCAAACGGTTTTCGATGGAATTCGCCCTGCGCCATTTCCTGATTGCGGCCCAAGACGATACTATGTCGGTGCTAGGCAGCTGGGCAGGTGACGAAAACTATCACGTCCGGCGACTGGTTAGCGAGGGTACCCGCCCGACTTTGCCCTGGGGTTTGAAAACTGCCCTGACTGTATCAGAGCCATTGCCGTTTCTTGATGCGCTTCATGCCGGCAGCACTCGCTTTGTTACACGATCGGTTGCGAACCATTTGAACGATATTTCAAAGAAAGACCCTGCACTGGTTATCGAAACTTTGCAGAAGTGGCAGGGATGGGGACGGCAGGATTCGGCTGAACTTGACTGGATGACACGCCATGCGTTGCGCACCCTCGTCAAGAAAGGCGACGCTGGTGCATTGGCTATGCTTGGCTTTCATGAATCGCTTGCGATCTCCGTTTCAGAAATTGAAATTGCGCCGTCAGGCTCGATTCAGATCGGTGATATTGCGAGTTTTACCTTCGAAATCGAAGCCGAGAAAGATGAATGTCTTTTGGTTGATTACGTTATCGATTTCGTCAAATCAAACGGAAGTTCTACTCCCCAAGGTTTTCAAGCTAAAGAAGCTGTCGCTGAAGGCGGGCGAGAAAGTCATAATTCAGAAAAACCACAGGTTTCTGAAAGATGCGACGACCTTTACCCATTACCCCGGCTCCCACCGGTTAACCCTGCAAATCAACGGTCAAAGTTGCGGAAGCTGTGCCTTCGGGTTATTCGCAGAATAAAGCAAATTCACGCCTGCTCACAACTTCGGGGGCGGATGTTTCGAGGGGTATCAATCTCGTGCACGTCCAGCTAAGAACTCCGAAATGCAAAGCAGGAGCACAGCATGAATTTTTTCGCAAGCCCCGAGGCCCTCGTCATCCTAGTTGCCGTAATTGCGGGCGGCAGTATTTTCCTGTCCCCGCGTGCAAAAACAGCCAATGCCTTTTTCGCTGGAGCAGATGCACAGGGTAATGCCCCCGGCTTGCTGACGTTGGTATTTAGTCAGGTGACAACCTGGATTTTCGCGCGCTCGCTGCTAACCGCTGCCATTTTGGGGTATTATTACGGCGTCGCGGGGGCGCTTGCATACACGGCCTACTATATGAGCTTCCTGACCGGTATGATTATTGTCTCGCGTCTGCGCCGCAAAGGTGCGCGGAGTTTGCAGGACTGGTTGCGTCAGGATTATGGCCGCGTCGGCGTGCTTTGCTATAACATTGTAATCGCTTTGCGCCTGATGTCCGAGGTTTTTGCAAATCTTATCGTCGTGGGTCTGGTTTTTACCGCCGCTTACAATGGCTCCGAGCAGGCCGGACAGATCGCCATGATCGTTTTGGCTGTAGTGACTTTGGCCTATTCAGCGCTAGGTGGGTTGCGGGCGTCGCTTCGTACCGACGTTGCGCAAATGGCTTTGTTCCTTGTGGTTTTCCTTATCGCGTTTGCAGTAATGGCGCTCTCGGCTGACTTCTCGCTTGGGACTGTGTTGACAGCTGGCGGTATCTCGGGCGGCTATAATGGCTGGGTTTTGTTTGCAGTGGCTTTGCTGCAGGTCACATCCTATCCAGCACATGATCCGGTGATGATGGACCGTGGTTTTCTAGCCGATGAAATTACAACCAAACGTGCGTTCCTGCACGCGTTCTGGCTCTCCGCAGTCAGCATTTTCGGGTTCGCCCTGTTTGGCGTTCAGGCGAGCGTCGTCGGCGCAGAATTGGTGAACGGGCAATTGCTGGGCACGTGGCAAGCGATGTTTGGGCCGTTTGTATACTTCTTGATCGTTGCGTCGCTTTTAATTTCGGCGATGAGCACACTGGACTCGGCACTTTCATCGGCTGCACGCCTTGCCGTCGACGAAATGAAGCTCGGCGGCCGTAGTGTGCTTAACGGCAGGATCGCTATGGCAGTTTTTATGCTTGGCGGGGTGCTGTTTCTGCTGGCAGAAACCAAAGATCTGTTCGCAGCTGTCGCAGTGTCGGGCACCGCGTCAATGTTTCTTGCGCCCGTGTTGGTGTTGGGGCTTGGCTTTGGTCAAAGGATGCCGATCTGGTCTTATCTTGTGTCCTTTATGGCGGCTATCAGCGGTGCTGTGGCATATTTTTACCAAAGCTCTGATCTCGTAATCGCGATATTTGGCGAGGGTCACAAATACGAACGTCTATTCCTGATCTGCGTTGCTGTTTTGGTTATCGGTTTCGGCGCCGGTTTTATCGGCATTGCGTTGCGTCGTAGGGTTGCAGCGGCATAATCCTGTTGCTATCTGCTACCAATACCCGATAAAAACTATCGGATACAGGCAGGAGCGCGTGTGAGTATGGCACCACCCAAATTGGTTCTCGAAGGAATTACCCGCAAATTTGGCGGTGAAACCGTTGTGGACGGATTGTCACTAAGCCTAGAACCCGGGCAAGTAACCTGTTTGCTTGGCCCGTCGGGCTGCGGTAAATCCACAACATTGCGGATCGCAGCAGGAGTTGATCGGCAGGACGAGGGTCGTGTGTTGCTCGACGGTCAGGTGATTTCGGATGACGAGCATCATCGGCCACCGGAAAAGCGCTCTATTGGCCTGATGTTTCAGGATTTTGCCCTGTTTCCTCACCTAACAGTCGCCCAGAATGTTGCCTTTGGTTTGAAGGGCACGCGCCATGAACCGGTCGTGCGACAGATGCTCGAGCGTGTGGGTTTGAAAGATGCATGCGATAAATATCCGCATATGTTGTCCGGCGGCGAACAACAGCGTGTTGCCTTGGCGCGTGCGCTGGCGCCCAAGCCGAGCGTGATGCTGATGGACGAGCCCTTCAGTGGCCTCGACAATCGTCTGCGAGACGGAATTCGCGACGAAACTTTGGGCATCCTGAAAGAAGAAGGCACTTCGGTGTTGCTTGTAACCCACGAGCCCGAAGAAGCCATGCGCATGGCCGACGAGATCGCATTGATGCGCGGTGGAAAAATCGTGCAGACCGGCGCGCCGTATAATATTTACAACAATCCCAAGGACCGGGCTGCCGCAGCGTTTTTCTCGGATGTGAACGTAATTGGCGGCGTCGCCGAGAACTTCCAGACCGACACACCTTTTGGGAAATTCTTCACACCAGCGCTCCATAATCGCACTGATGTGGAGATCGTAATCCGGCCTCAACACCTGAAAATCGACTTTGATCGCAATGGTCACGGGCCAAACGCGACACCGGCAGACGGGGTTCCGGCGCGTGGATTGGTCAAACGTGCGCGGTTCCTCGGTAACGAAAGTCTTGTCGAGTTGCGGATGGAATACGACGATTCCACGCTGACAGCTTCGATTCCTGGCGTATTTCTTCCCAAAGAGGGCACGCCATTGTGGTTATCCATGCGGCGTGATCGCTGTTTTGTGTTCCCCTGCACCAAGCGAACAACCGCCAAATCTGGTGCGGCATCTTAAAAATAACCTTCGGATTGCTTATTTGGGGTTTGAATACTTCTGCGTTACCCCATAAATGTAATGGTAATCAGACTGTCGCCGGGTAATTCCGGCAAACTCTTAAGGGAGCATTAAAATGCTGAATAACATCGGACTACCGGGTCTTCTTCTTATCGCGGTTGTTGTGCTGGTTCTTTTTGGACGCGGCAAAATCTCGTCCTTGATGGGCGAAGTCGGCAAAGGCATCACCAGCTTTAAACGTGGCGTAAACGAAGGCAAAGAAGAGCTTGAAAAAGCTGCCGCCGAAGAAGCTGTCGACGTGACACCAACGGCTGAAAAAGACGAAGCCTGATCTAACCGAAAAGGCTTAACCCATGTTTGATATCGGCTTTTCGGAGCTAATGGTGATTGGTGTCGTGTCGCTAATCGTCGTAGGCCCCAAAGATTTACCCGGCATGTTTCGCACGGTCGGCCGCTATGTGGGTAAAGCCAAAGGTATGGCTCGTGAATTCCAGCGCTCGATGGAAGACGCAGCGGATGCAACCGGCCTTAAAGACGTAACGTCCGATTTCAAAGACATGGCCAGCGGTCTGGACGACGTCAACAAAATGATGAAGCCGGGCACCAGCGGTGTGAAAACGACGAAAGAGAAATTCGACAAAATCCTCGAAGCTAAAGATTCCGGCGTTCCGCTGAAGGAAGGCGAGCTTGAATCCGTCTCCGACAACGATCCTGCATCTGATCTGGTCGATGACGACCCTGCGCCGATCATCGAGATCGTTGAGGATGCGCCAAAGCCGACGAAACCCGCCGAGGCTGAGGGCAGCGAAGCCCCGGCGCCAAAAGCATAGAATCTGAGAAAGACCCTGAAATATGAGCGACTCGGACGTTGACGAATCTACCGCCCCGCTGATTGAACATCTGACGGAATTGCGTACACGGATCATCCGATCTGTTCTCGCGTTCCTCGTCGGTATGATTATTTGCTTTCCCTTCGCCGAACAAATTCTTTCGATTCTGGCGGAGCCAATGGCCGACATCATGCGCGCACGCGGCGAAGACGCCCAGTTGTTCTTCGATGCCCCTCAAGATGCTTTCTTTGCCTATATTAAGATCGCGGTTCTTTTCGGTTTTGCGTTGATGTCTCCCTATATTGGCTATCAACTGTGGCGTTTCGTTGCGCCCGGCCTTTACAAAGAGGAGCGCGGGGCGTTCCTGCCGTTCATTGTCGCCTCGCCACTATTATTCATAGCCGGCGGTGCTTTTGCGTATTACGTCGTCATGCCTTTGGCGATGAACTTCTTCCTCGGCTTTGGCAATGTAATCCCGATGCTGTCCTCCGTTCTTGGGATTGGTGGCGAGCCGGATCCCGAAACCGTCGACAGCGGTTTGCGCGTCTTTTACTTCGGTTCGATCAAGGAATATCTCGCGCTGGCAATCAAATTCATTGTCGCCTTCGGTATCTGTTTCCAACTTCCGGTGTTGCTGACTTTGATGGGCAAAGCNGGTCTGGTTTCGGCCAAGGGATTGNGTGAGGTGCGTAAATACGCTGTTGTTGCCATTCTGGTGCTGGCGGCGATTGTGACGCCNCCGGATGTTGTGACACAGGGTATCCTGTTTGTCGTGGTTTACGGCCTTTACGAGATTTCCATCGTGTTGGTCAGAATAGTCGAGAAAAAACGCGAAGAACGTTTGCGCGCCGACGGCTACTATGACGACGAGGAAGAGGATGAGGATGAGGTCGATCCGATGATGGCCGAATTCGACAAGGAAAACGATTAATGGGTCAAAAGGCACGGGCGCTGGAACGCATTGCGGATGCGTTGGAACGGATGAATCCTGCGCCGATAGCTGCCCCCGATTTTAGTGATGCCGAAGCTTATGTCTGGCACGTTTCACCTGATCGCTTGGAACCTGTTGCCGCTGTAAATCGCATCGATATCAGCCTGCTGGTTGGCATCGACCGGTCCCGCGATACTCTGCTGACCAATACACTTCAGTTTGCCAAGGGGATGCCTGCAAACAACGTGCTTCTTTGGGGCTCGCGCGGGATGGGTAAATCCTCGCTGGTAAAGTCCGCCCATGCCGAAGT
>JGI24025J20009_10000195_pt1 | contig 47046 bp, 50 predicted proteins | sample Cruoilmetagenom3_FD_20009 | JGI IMG/M metagenome (IMG submission 20009)
CCAATCGGTAAATAAGGATTAATTTTCTTCTTCACAGACTACCCCTTTTTAAAGTTATAATCACAATACGCTATTATTAAGAACTGTCAAGAGTAAAGTTTGAATAAATTTAGATGTCAAATATGACATTTACAAGGTATGAGTCATCGATTTTCTTGATTTTTAGTTGATGGTAGGTTACAGCCTTTATCTCAATTCCGTTTTTGATCTCCTCTTCCTTCAAATATTTTCCCTTAAGTTTAACTCTATATTCGTTGTTGTGATATTTAATTGAACACTCTGATGCAGAAAACTTTTCGTATTCAAAAAGATAAAGCACTTCTTCCAGAATACTAACGAGGGCGGTTTCTTTATCTTCTTCCTTTATTACAAATTCTTTCTTCATTCTTGGTTCAATCTCTATCCCACCGTTCATCAAGTCCGATTGGGCAAGGATGGATTTTTGGATTACCTTGGTTAGAGAATTAGCTCTAACCCTTATTCCTATATCGGCTGTATGATCTATTATTTCATAATCTTTATTGGAATACATTCCTGATCAGTCTTGCCCCTTCATACCAAATTCGTTTTATCCGGTACGAGGGAGGCATTTTCTTCGCAAAAATTTCAAAAGGGGTATTTCTAAAAATCCTTCCTGCGAGGTATTTGGTGCGGAAGGCATGGGTCTTATCTGTGATAATCCATATCCTTTCTGCGGTATCAATTAATTCCTTAGAATTAACAAGGTTCTCAAGGGTTGTTTTCGATTGAGTCTCAGCAATTCCTTTGAGGTTTGAATGGCTTTTCATCCAATCAACCTCCTTAGAAGTTCCGGAGAATATTACTTTAAATCTATTGGGATATTTTATCATCGACTCTCCAAATTTTATTCTTTCTTCCATAACCTTCTCATTGTTTGACCCCAGGAATATTACCACAAGATTATCATTCACCATTTTTCAATTATTTTGCTTTGTGGTTTTTTTTCTTCGCATCCCAATGTGTATGCAGATAGAATCATTTCTTTTATAGGTTTAAAAGGTTTCTCAGTATAAATAAGAGCAATAGAATCTCCCCTTTTTACCTCTTCTCCTTCAACTTTCAGAAGCTTTATACCTGCTTTAGGATCTACTTTATCCCCCTTACTTTTCCTTCCAGCCCCTGTATAAAGGGAAGCGATTCCAATCTTATAAGCGTCTATCTCCTGGACGATTCCATCCTTTAAACTTTTAACTTCATAGGGATTTGAATAAGTGGAGAGTTTGGATAGATCGCCACCGTGAAGCTTTACCATTTTCTTGAATCTTTCATAAGCCGCCCTGCTCTTTAGAACCCCCTTCGCATTCTCCTCAACACCTGCCATCTTGCACATTTCTTCTACAAGGTCTATCGTAACCTCTAAAGTATCCTCAACAAAATTTCCTCTTAAGATTTCTATGGCTTCTATAACTTCTGGTGCGTTTCCAATGCTCCTTCCAAGGGGAGATGATTGATCGGTAAATACGATTTTCATCTCTGTTCCGAGTTTTTCACCAACCTCTTCCATCATTTTTCCCAATCTCTTAGCCGAATCAAGGTCTTTCATAAATGCACCCTTTCCTACCTTCAAGTCTATCACCAATCCATCAAGGTCTTCGGATAGTTTCTTAGAGAGGATACTTGATGTGATAAGAGGAATTGATTCTACGGTTGCAGTGACGTCTCTTAAAGCGTATAATTCTTCATCCACCGGAGCTATCTTTTCTGTTTGTGAAATTATTGAGCACCTGACTTCTTTCAATATATCCTTGAATTGGTCAAATTCGAGGGAAGAATTATAGCCGGGTATGGATTCCAATTTATCAATGGTTCCTCCTGTGTGCCCAAGACCCCTTCCAGATATCATAGGAACGAAGATCCCCATTTCTGCAGCAAGAGGGGTTAAAATAAGGCTTATATTATCACCAACCCCACCGGTTGAATGTTTATCAATTTTATAACCCGGAATCTCTGATAAATCAAAAGTCTCCCCAGAGTTGAGCATAAAATAGGTAAGGTTAGCTGTCTCTTCAAGATTCATTCCCTTAAAATAGATAGCCATGAGGAGAGCACTAATCTGATAGTCAGGTATTACTCCATTCTTTACGCCTCGAACGAATTTTTCTATTTCGGATTTACTTAAAACCTTCCCATCTCTTTTCTTTCTTATGAGATCAACCATAATCCATTTCCTCTTTTTGATAATTCTTAAAAAAATATTAGAAAAAAGTTTTTTGTCAAGCTGTTTACTTAAATCGATAGATAATTCCTTTTTGGTCTGCCAACTTTCCTCAATAGACCTCTTGACAGATAATAAAATTTAATTAAATTTGCAAATAATTTGCGCAAATCTTTTGCAAAGGAGGTAATATGCAATCAAAATTGACCAAGTTAAGGAAGGGAATTTTAGAGGTTATAAAGGATTCAAAAAAACCTCTTTCTGCTAAGGCAATCTTAAATCTTTCAAGTTTCAAAATGGACCTATCCACCATTTACAGGGCTTTGAATTTCCTTGAAGAACAAAGATACATCTATTCACTCTCTTTTTCCGGTGTAAAGTTTTACTTCGAGAGCAAAAAGGGAAATGGACATTTCCTAATATGTTCGGAATGCCATAAAATTTTAGAATTTGAAAACTGTGTGGCTCTAGGTCTTCAAAAAAAGATGAAGGAAGAATATGGTTATGAGATAGCCAGTCACATCCTGCTCTTTAAGGGATTGTGCCCTAAATGCCAGGATTATTTAAATAGAAAAAGGGAATCGATGGGGTAAGAGATAAAAAAGTCCGGGATAAGTTTAAGCTTATAGGAAGAGAACTAAAAAATCATCTTCCGCATACATTAATGGGTCTTATTCCTGGAATTATTATAATGTTTTTCTGCTATCGTCTAACGGAGAGAATTTCTTTCAATATCTTCTACATATTACACCCTCTCCATGTTATCTTCAGTGCCATGGCTACTGCATCTCTGTATAAGATTTACAAACAGGGTGGAAATTTTAATATCTGGTTTTTCTATCTTGTTGGTTATACAGGAGTCATTGCTATTGCTACATTGAGTGATTCAATTATCCCTTATATTGGAGAAGGCCTTCTTAATTTACCCAACAGGGGAATTCATATAGGCTTTATCGAGAAGTGGTATCTTGTAAATCCATTGGCTTTATTAGGAACTACTGTTGCATATTTTTGGACAACAAGTAAATTTCCACATGCCGTTCATGTCCTTCTCAGCACATTGGCATCACTTTTCCATATAATTATGGCTTTGGGTGGGAAGTTGAATTGGACCATGGCTATCGTTATAACTCTATTCTTATTCTTTGCTGTATGGATTCCTACCTGCGGAAGTGATATTGTATATCCTTTGTTGTTTGTAAGGGATAGGGAAAAATAAATTTTGTAAAGTTCTTCACTTGACTAAAGGAAAATTTGTTTTAGTTTTTAACTATGAGTGAAGTTAAGTTTGCAAAATTCGGCGAGACATCTCCCGTGGATCTTATAAAAGTTCTTCTTGAGGATAAAGGTTTCCTTAGTGATGTTAAAAAGGGAGATTTCGTAGGTATAAAAATCCATGTCGGTGAGAGAGGAAACATTACTCACTTGAGACCTCAAATAGTTAGAACGGTTGTGGATCTTTTAAAAAAACGCGGGGCAAAGCCTTTCATTTTTGACTGTAATACTTTATACAGATTGGGTCGTTGGAACGCAATAGACCATCATCAAACCGCATATTTTAACGGCTTTACCTTTGCTACGGTTGGTGCTCCTTTCTTGGTAGGAGATGGAATTATCGGAAGAGATGAGATTACAATTAAAACCAATTTTAATGAAGTTAAAGAAGCATATGTCGGCAGGATTATTGAGGATATAGATTATCTCTTTGTCATTTCCCATTTCAAATTCCATGATTTATTTGGTTATGGCGGTGCCATTAAAAATGTAGGGATGGGAATGGCTTCAAGAAGAGGAAAATTATACCTCCACTCAGATGTTAAACCAAGAGTTTTGGAAGAGAAATGTAAACTATGTGGAGACTGTGTCAGGAATTGTCCGGAAAAAGCAATTACTTTGAATAGATGCGCAACTATAGACCTTAAAAAATGCATAGGTTGTGGTATGTGCATTGTCTCCTGTAAGGAAGGGGCAATAAAGTTTAATTGGGATCAAGACAGAAACTCGGCAGTAAAAGCCGTCTATTATACAAAGGCGATAATAGATAAAATTCCTAAGAGTTCCTTTCTGAATGTGCTTATGGATATTACCCCTCACTGTGATTGTTTTCCAACAACTATGAATCTAACCGTTCAAAATATAGGTTTCCTCGCTTCAAAAGATATAGTTGCTATTGATGACGCATCTTATCACTTGGTTGAGGAGGCAAAACCACTCAAAGGAGTGGGTTGGAAAAGAGAAGAACTTGCTTCTAAGAATAAAGTTAAGGCTCTTTTTGATAATGCTGCGGATATGAATAATTATCTTAAGATTGCAGAAGATATAGGTCTCGGCACAAGAGATTATAACCTGATAGAATATAAACCTTAATAGTATTCTAAAAAATTCCCTCTTTACGACCTGCAACCCAACAAAAAATTAGATGGTTTTTGTTTTCCAATCGAGTGAATAATTCACTCTTGACAATTTTTAATATCTCTGCAATTATGATTATATAATGAAAATTGCATTTCTCAGTAATTCCTATGGAGAAGATCATTCAGGAGCACTAATTGGGCAGAAAATTAAAAATTTACACCCAAAGATTAAAATTATTGCCTTCCCTCTTATATCCTTTGGGGAGGAGTATCAAAAGAGGGGTATTGATGTTATAGGCGGAAACACCCCTCCTCCTTCAGGAGGTTTCCTTTTGAAAAGCCTTGCCAAGTTGGTTAAAGATATAATTGAGACCTTCCCAGCTCCATTTTCTTACATAAAGAGAGTTCATGAATTCAAGGATGAAATCGATCTGGCGATAGTTGTTGGAGATGTCCCCTTATTGATTATGGGTTGGATTGCTCTAAGAAGAAAAGAATATTTCCTTGCCCCATGTAAGTCCGATTGGATAGCACCTCATTTGAAAGTAGAGAAAATAATAATGCAAAGATTAACTGAGGTTGTCTTTACACATGATGAACTCACCGCATCAAATTTGAGAGAAAAAGGTGTTAATGCTATATTTCTCGGGAATCCAATGATGGATGGTCTAAATCGGGAAAACAAATATCACCCTCCTGAAGGCTCAACTCTAATTGGCATCCTTCCTGGCTCAAGAGAAGAATCCTATGGAAATATGAAGAAAATAAGCAAGGTTGTAGAAATACTTTCAAGTAGAGATAAAAATTTAAATTTTGCAGTGGCTCTTTCTGAAACTGCAGATAAGGAACGGATGATGAAAAGCCTTGATGGAGTGAATTCGGAAATAGAGCTTGTGGAAGGAGGTTTTGTAGATATTCTAAAAAGTTCAAAGTTGGTGATAAGTCTTGCTGGAACAGCCAGTGAGCAGGCTGTAGGCCTTGGAATTCCAGTCGTATCTTTCTCTGGCTCTGGGGCTCAGACAACCAAAAGAAGGCTACTTGGGCAGAAGAAATTGCTGGGAGAAGCATTTACATATCTGGAATATGAACCCAAGAGGATTGCAAAAAAAATCCAAGAGATCCTTGATGATAAGGAATTGAAGAACTTAATGAAGAGAAACGGAATCAAAAGAATGGGTCCTCCTGGAGGAGCAAAAAGGATTGCAGAGTTTATTCTTGAAAAAGAAGGTATCTAGGTTGGAAGCAACAGTAATACTTCCAACCCATAACAGAATGCCCATCCTCAAAAGTTGTCTCTCCCATTTAATGAATCAAACAGTTAATGGATTCGAAGTTATCTTGATAGATGACTGTTCTACTGATGGAACTTACGAGTATATAAAGGGAACCAATTATCCAAACCTTCACTATATTCCGCAAGAAAAGCAAAGAGGACCCTACTATGCAAGGAATATAGGAATAAAGGAAGGAAAGGGAGAGATAATAATCTTCATTGATTCCGATGTTATTGTATTCCCTGACTTTATAGAGGATCATATAAAAATCCATAATAGGAGGAGGGATATTGTGCTTCAGGGAATGGTAAAGCATGTAAGGAGTTTAGAAGGGGTATCAACAAAAGGTTTTTACCTTCCAAACGCTTTGTGTCTTAAAACCTTCATTACCCAGAATGTATCTGTAAGAAGGAAATACCTCGTTTCCGTTGGAGGTTTTGACAACTTTGGACCAGAAATGGGTTATAAGGATGTTGATATGGGTTTTAAGCTCATGAAATTAGGTTTAAAATGGGTCTATGGAATTAGAAAGTGCAAGGCTTTCCATATTGATTCCATACCTTCAGAGGAGAGTCTTAAGCACACCTTTGAAAAGTGGGAAAAACAGGGTTCATCTGCTTATTACTTTGTAAAGAAATGGGGTAAGAGCGGGGAAAAGTATGCACGAACAAGAAAAGCAATATTTTTCTCAAATTTTCTATCCACTGAAAGATGGGTGGAGAGGGAATCAACTTCTAAAATGATGATCCAGAGTAAAAAGTTCCTTGGTATAGTCTGGGTAGTACTCAAGGGAATTACAAGATATCATTATAGAAAGAAAGGAATCCGGAAGGCGATGAACAATGAAAGCTTCGGCAATCGTAGTTAGTTATAATCGTGGAGTGATTCTCTCTTACTGTATAGATAAACTCCTTAAACAAACTGCAACAAATTATGAGGTTATCGTGGTGGATGATGGGTCCACAGATGAAACGAAAGAGCTAATGGAAAAAATAAAAGACCCACAATTCAAATATTATAGAAATGAGAAAAAAATGGGTCAACCTTATGCAAGGAATAGAGGAATAAAGGAAGCAAAAGGAGAAATAATAATATTCGTTGATTCCGATGTGTTGGTGGATAGAAAGTTCATTAATGATCACCTCAGGTTACATAAGAAAGATGATAAATTGATCGTTCAAGGTATGGTTCGACACATAAAGAAAACAGAAGATTATGGGAAGAGCTCATTGCTCATTGATGGTTTTTGCCTTGCCGGTCTTATTACCCAGAATGTTTCAGTTAGGAAAAAGTGGTTGGAAGAGGCAGGTGGTTTTGACGAATCCTTTGGAGGAATAATGGGGTATATGGATGTGGAGATAGGGAGAAGGTTGAAAGGGCTTGGTTTGAAAACTATCTATGCATTTAGGAGTTGTCTCGCCTGGCATCTGGACGGCTATGAAACAGAAGAGAGAATTCGTGCTATTTTTGATAAGTCTTACCAAAGAGGAAAAAATGCAGTTAAGTTATCCGAGAAATATGGAAAACGAGTTGCTGCAAGACACCTAAAGAAGAGTTATGTAGATTTCATTACAAAACTCTTTGGAACAGAACAGTGGGTTGAGAATAAAGGTGTGGATTATCTTATTATCCATCGAGACAGTTTCCTGTTCCCCATCCTTAAATGGATAATGAAATATCATTATCGTGGAAAAGGAATACGAAAAGCAATTAAAGAAAAGGAAAAAACTCATAACTCGCCATCCTGGCTTTCAAGTAAATTTCAATATTTTATAATATAACGTTTTACTTCTCTTGATTTTTTAAGCCTCCTTTAATTGTAATAGACTCATCTTGACAAGGTTTTCTTTTGTAGTAATATTCAAAAAAGAGGGAGGAATTTGTGAAAAGAAGAGTTATTATAATGGGAGCAGCTGGCCGAGATTTCCATAATTTTAATACATTCTTTAGAAATAATGAACAGTTTGAAGTTCTTGGTTTTACCGCAGCACAGATACCAGATATAGCCGAGAGGAAATATCCAAAGGAACTGGCTGGTAAGAATTATCCTGAGGGTATTCCTATTTATCCGGAGGAGAAACTTCCAGATTTAATAAAAGAAAAAGATGTGGATCTTGTTGTATTTGCCTATAGCGATGTTCCCCATCAGTATGTAATGGATAAAGCATCTATTTCTTGCGCCTCTGGAGCTGATTTTATGCTGCTTGGGCCGAAGTCTACCCAGATAAAATCTAAAAAACCTCTTATTTCAATATGCGCTGTCAGAACAGGTTCGGGTAAGAGTCAAACCACAAGGTTTGTCGGAAAGATCCTAAAAGAGATGGGTAAGAAGATTGCAATTATCCGACACCCAATGCCCTATGGGGATCTGGCTAATCAAAGAGTACAGAGATTTGATACTCTTTTTGATATGAAAGAGGCAAGCTGCACAATAGAAGAAATGGAGGAATATGAACCCCATATCAATATGGGGAATACAGTATTCGCAGGAGTAGATTATGAAGCCATCTTAAAGGAAGCAGAAAAGGATGCAGATGTTGTTATATGGGACGGAGGAAATAATGATTTTCCGTTTTATGTTTCGGATCTTCAGATAGTGGTGGCTGATCCTTTTAGAGCAGGAAATGAACTTACATACTACCCAGGAGAGATCAATTTCCTTATGGCAGATATCATCATTATAAATAAGGTGGGGACAGCAGAGAAGGAGGATGTTGAAAAAATAAAAAAGAATATCAAAAAATACAATCCTGATGCAGCCATAGTTGAGGCAAAATCTCCTATAACAGTCGAAGAACCTGCAATAATAAAAGGAAAGAGAGTTCTTGTTGTAGAAGATGGACCAACTTTAACCCATGGTGGAATGAGTTTTGGTGCTGGATGGGTTGCAGCAAAAAAATACAAAGCAAAAGAGATCGTAGATCCAAGACCGTATGCCGTTGGTTCTATAAAAGATACTTACAAAAAGTATCAATCTACAGGAACTATCCTCCCGGCCATGGGTTATGGGGAACCACAGATCAAAGAGTTAGAAGCAACAATCAATAAGGCAAACGTAGATGCAGTTGTCATCGGAACACCAATTGATCTCGGAAAACTCATCCATATTGATAAACCTACAACAAGAGTAAGATATGAACTGGATGTTGGAGACGATCCAACTGTACAAGAAGCTATAAAAGGATTATTTTAATTTATGGGTAAGATTGCAGTCTTAGCTCTTGGGGGTAATGCAATTCTCCCAAAGGGTTCTAATGGTAATATACACAGCCAGTTTGCAAAAGTTCGCAAGAGTCTTAACCCGGTCAAATATCTACTTGATAGGGGTTATGATATTGTAATAACTCACGGGAATGGACCTCAGGCAGGAAATGAACTCATAAGAAATGAATTAGGAGTTAAGTATATGGGTATCCCTGAACTCCCACTTGGCGTAATAGTTGCTGCAACAGAGGGTTGGATGGGTTATATGATTGAACAGTCCCTCCAAAATACTCTAAAAAGAAACGGGATCAAGAGAAAAGTTGTTACAATACCTACGCAAGTCATTGTATCTAAAGATGACCCAGCTTGGGATAACCCTACAAAGCCAATAGGACCCTTTTTAAATAAAGAAGAAGTCTCCGAGTTAAAGAAAAGGGGTATTGCTGTGATTGAGGACGCTGGCAGGGGCTATAGGAGAGTTGTGCCATCTCCTACCCCCCTTGAAATTGTTGAAAAGGATTCGATAAAAAGGTTATTAAAGCAAAAGACCATAGTTATTGCTGCTGGAGGAGGGGGGATGCCTGTATATAGAGAAGAAAATGGGACCTATGAAGGTCTTGAAGGTGTTATCGATAAAGATTTTGCTTCATCTGTGCTTGGAAGAGATGTTGGAGCAAATCTTCTTATGATTCTAACTGCAGTTCCAGAGGCTTATATAAATTTTGGAACAAAAAAACAGAAACCACTAAGAGAAATAACAGTGATAGAGACTGAAAATTATCTTAAAAGAGGAGAATTCCCTCCTGGTTCAATGGGACCAAAGATCAAGGCTGCTATAGATTTCCTGCGCTCAGGAGGAGAAGAAGTAATTATAACTTCGGTAGAGTTTATCCCCGAGGCTCTCGAGGGAAAAAGAGGTACAAAGATTGTTAGAGATGTTCCTTAAATTAATTGGTTAGAAACTTATTTTTTTCTGTAACCACAGTAAATTATGAAAATAAGTAAAATTGTGTAAGCAATGAAAATTCTCCCGTCACCCTCCCGAATTTTAACAACTGAATATGGGATATTTTCGAGAAAGATCATAAGCTTATTCATTAAAAAACCAACACCCCAAACAAAATTTCCGATGATAACTTCTAAGAAAGGAAATAACCATAGCATGAATATCCCTGATATGAGCGTTCCTACCAGAGGGACAAGGATAATATTTGCTACCAGACCAAAAAGTGGAATATAGCCAAAATAATAAGCAACAAGAGGTAAAGTACCTAACTGGGCGCTGAGTGTTACTAAAAGAGGTGTTACAAACCAGTTTTTAAACCAGTTATTCGGTATCATTCGCAATTGATTTTCAAGAGCTTTGAACATAATTAGCATAGAAAAGACCGCTAGGAACGACAGTTGAAAACTTATCGAGTAGACACTTCCTGGCATAAGGAGAACAATAAATATCCCTGCTCCTGATAGCGTATTGAAGGAATCAATATTTTTCTCCCCTATTTCTCCAATTATAAAGAACCATAACATAATAGAAGCTCTTAAAACTGGGAGACGAAGACCTGTAATCAAAGCATATAGAGAAACAATCAAACAGGATAATATTAATCTGACCTTCCTTTTTAAGCGTATAACACTTAAAAACACGAATATTACTGTGAAAACTATTCCTGTATGTAATCCGCTTACTGCGAGAAGATGGGCAGCCCCACAGGTCTGAAACCTTTTGTAAAGATACGACGGTAACTTTCCCCTTCTTCCAAGAAGAATTGCAGAACACATTTTGCCAACGTCTCCTGGGATTGACCTTTCTATCTTTTTATCCAGAAGATCCCTAATGCGAAATAGTTTATTTAGAGGTGTAGGGTACCTCCTTTTAATCTTCCAATCCACCAATCTTCGGATGGATTTCCATTCGATATACTCACCAGAACCTGTGACAAAACAACCCTGTGGCAAGGGCAGGTTTACCCTCAACTCTCCAAAAACTGGATCTATAACTCTGTTATCTATATAAAATCCAGAAAAGAATAACCTCTCCCATTTGATAGGTCTCCTTGAACCCTGGTAGATGGATGCAGAAAGGGCAAGTAAAATAAGAAGCAATGGATCTTTTCTGATAAATAGATAGATTAGGAGCGAACTAACAAGCCCAATAAGGAGAAATTTTATATTGATCTCTGTTCCCGCGTAAAGACCAGAAAGTAAAATAAAAAATGTGATTAGAGCGGGTTTCTCCCTTATAATCCTTTGGATAGTAGCCAAAGAAATTTAACCCCTATTAAAGAATCCCTTTAATCTTCTCTTTCAAGTAATAATAGAGAGTTTATAAGAACTCTTATAGAACTCGTTATTCCAAGGAGATAAGTTATAATAAAATCCATAAAATATTAATAGAGGAAGAAAATAGAAAGTCAAGTGATTTTTTGAAAACAATCAAAGTCTTGACATTTCGATATAAAAATTTATATTTAATTAATGTTAGATCTTTTAATAAAGAGGGGTTTGCTTTTAACCTTAAAAGGTAAAAAACGAAGAGGTTTTAATATAGATCTTGGGATTCAGGATGATTGTGATATTGCAATTAAGGATGGAACAATACTAAAGATTGGGAAGAATATAGAGGAAGAAAGTCGATTTCGTATTGACGCTCGGGGTCGTGTGGTTATACCTGGTTTCATTGATGCACACACTCATACACTCTTTGGGGGGGCAAGGCTGGATGAGTTTGAGATGAAAATCAGAGGGTTAAGTTACGAAGAGATAAAGCATAGAGGGGGTGGTATAATCAATACGGTTGAAAAAACAAGGGCTCTTAGCGAAGAAGAAATGGTGGATATCTTGAGAAAGAATCTTAAGAAGATGTCCAGAACTGGAACCACTACAGCAGAAGTCAAAAGTGGATACGGACTTAACTATGAGACAGAAATGAATATGCTTCGCGCAATGAAGGACTTCACAGAAGATTGGATTGATATAGTGCCAACTTATATGGGTGCTCACGAATTCCCAGAGGAAAAAACAAGAAAAGAATATATCGATGAAATAACAACAAGACATCTTCCAGAAGTAGCAAGTGAGTCCCTCGCGGATTTCTGCGATGTTTTTTGTGAAGACGGAGTATATGGAAAAAAAGAGGCAAGGCGCATCTTATCTAAGGCAAAAGAGCTAAACCTCAATTTGAAGATCCATGCCGATGAACTAAAAGAAAGTGGTGGAGCAGAATTGGCTGGAGAATTGGGTGTAACTTCGGCTGAACATCTAATACATCCCTCAAAAAAGGGAATAAAGCTAATGAAGGACTCAGGAGTTATTGCTGTTTTACTCCCCACTGCATCCTTTATCCTCTCGGAGGGTATACCACCAATTGAAGAATTTAGAAAGAATGGAATACCAATGGCTCTTGGTTCAGATTTTAATCCTGGATCTTCGCCAGTTTCTTCAATGTCCCTTGTTATAGGATTTGCCTGTTATCATTATGGAATGACAGTAGAAGAGGCTATTGCCGGAGCTACCATCAATGCTGCCTATGCTCTGAAGCGAGAGAATAGAATTGGTTCGATTGAGGAAGGTAAGGAGGCTGATCTGTTGGTTCTCAAATACAGGGATTATCGCGAAATACCCTACTGGTTAGGTAATAATCCTGTCAAAATATGTATAAAATGCGGGAGGGTCTCATTTGAAAGAGAAAATGATTAACTCCATAGTCCAAACACTAAAGAGTTATAAAGATACTCAGAATAAAGAGGATCTCCTTGTTCTCATCAAGGAATATTCAAAGATAGGACTCTATGAAGAAGTGAGTAAATATACAAGGGAATTTTTTAATAAGGAAGGAGGTATTCCCGAACTTATCGAAATTTCCGATAATTTTCCAAAAGAAATCAAAGATTTCTTTAAAGGAAGTGAGAAAGGGGTAGATGAGGATTTCGATGGCGATTCCTTCCTCGAGATGGGAGAACTTCTCTGGGAGATTGGAGCACCCGATGAGGCAAAAGAGAATTATCAAAAAGCATTCGAATATTATAATATCCTTGGAGAAGTTAATGCTGCAGAAGAGGTCTTGAATACCCTAAAGGAACATTACCCCGATGATCCTGTTATTTCAACAATAAAGATAAAAAACATAAAAGAGGATCTCCTCTCAAAATTTGGTAGTTTAGATAAACCAAGAAAACAGGATGAGATCGAATTACGTTACACCCTTGCCAAAAGGCTACACGCAGCTGATCTACTCTTTGAGGCTGAATCAAATTACCGACGGATTTTGGATCTTGATGAAAAGCATAAAGCGGGAAGGTTACTCGTTGCTCTACTTAGAGATAAGGGTTCCTATGATGAATGTCTGAAATATGCAAAGAAATTAGAAAAAAATGAAAGACTGGAAGAGTATTATTCCATAGCAGAAGACTTAAGGGATTTTGGGAATTTAGATAAAAGCAAATCTGTTTTAAGAGAAATATATAATATTGATCCAGAATTTAAGGATGTAAAAGAACTGCTCGGGGTAGCTTTAGAAGAAAAGGGAAAGATTCCTTTTGTGGAGGAGGTATTGGAGGAAGTTAAGAAAGCCCAGAAAGCGGAAGTAGGTAAAGCAAAAGGAGTTGAGGAAAAGAAAAAAATAGTATTTCTTTAGGAGGATGAATGAATTACGAAATCTTTTATGGTTTCAATAAAGAACCATTCCGAGACATCCCTGATCCTAAATTGTTTTATAGTGGTCCCGAACATACCAGGTCTCTTGTTAAATTGCTCCATGTAATAAAAAAGGGTAGGGCTCTTGGACTATTAACTGGTGATGTTGGATGTGGGAAAACAACTATTTTAAGAAAAATTTTATTAGATTTAGACAAAGAAAAGGATTATGCTCCCAGCCTTCTCGTTCTCACCCATCCTGATTTTGGTCCTGAGTGGTTTACAAGAAAGTTAGGAGAGCTTTTTGGATTAAATTTTGATTCAAATGAGCGAACAGATATGATGATGAAGATAACAGATGAACTCCAGAGGAAATATAAGAATAGAGAAAGAACTGTAATCCTGATAGATGAGGCAAATAATATTACAAACCCTGAAGTGATTGAAGAGATAAGAGGTCTCTCGAACCTGGAATTAGAAGACTATCGATTGGTCACTATCATCCTCAGCGGTTTGCGTGAAATTACTGAGAAAATAAAAGCCAACACTTCTCTTCGCCAGAGGATTTCTACAATTGTTGATCTCCCACCACTTACCCTTAATTCAACAAAAGAGTACATAAAATACAGATTAGAGCAGGCAGGTTCGGCCGGGAAGATCTTCAGTGATGAATCTTATAAACTGATATATGAATACACAAATGGAATTCCGAGATTGATAAATATTATTTGTGATAACGCTTTACTGGAAGGCGCCTTGCTTAAAAAGAAGCTCGTGGAAGAATCTATTGTAAGCAGGGTAGGAGAGGAGTTATTACTTTAAGATAATAAAATGTTAAAGAACAATAAAATAATTTCTTTAAAGAATAAAGCGATCAAAGCAAAGGCAAAAGGAAATTTAGAAAAGGCTATCAAGTATTATAAAAATATCTTAGAAATAAATTCTGAGGATCCAAGTATCCCAAAGGAGATAGGCAGCCTATATAATAAGATTGGCGATAGAGTGAAAGCTATTGAGTTCTATTGGAAGGCTCTGGAACAATATAGGGATTCAGAATATTATCAGAGTGCGACTGCAATAGCCCAGATGCTCCTCCGACTTGAGGAAGATGAACTACAGGTCAAACAGGTACTCGCTTCGCTATATGAAAAGCAGGGCTTGCTTGGAGATGCAGCAAATGCTTACGAGAAAGTTGCTGAATTATACAGGAAAGAAGGGGATATTGAGGGTGTTCTTGAGAGCTTCGAGAAAATCGTTGATTTAACACCAAGGAAGGCAAGTATCCGTTTAAAACTGGCAGAGATTTATGAAAATCAGGGTAAAATTTCTGGAGCAATTTCGGAGTTAAAAGAGGTGAGGAATATCTATAAAGAGCAGGGAAGAGTGGAGGAAGTAGAAGATATTGAATCCCGGATCAAACTACTTACTCAGAAAGGGGGAAAGGTGAAAGGTAATGAGGAAGTAGTGCTTGAACATGAAATGGTTGATTTCGGTGTGGGAGAGAAAAAAACTCAAGCGGAAATTCTTGATGAATCAGAAATTATATCCCCTGAGGAAGTGAAGGAATCTCTCTCTCAGGATACTGAAGAACTCTTTACTTTAGAAGAAAATGAGGATGGAGGAATAGAATTATCAAAGGGAATAGTCAGGGGTATTGAGGAGCCTGAAGCCGAAGATATTGAGGAATCAATTGCTAGTTGGAATGATTGGGTAAACCTTGCTGAACTCTATGAATCTATTGGTTCGGTTCATGAAGCAATTAAATATTATAATAAGGCTGGTAAAGCACAGTTTAACAGAAAAAAATTCGATAAAGCCTTTAAGATTTATGAGGAAATCGCAGGGATAGATATTAATAGCATTATGCCTCGTCAGAAAATGGTCCAGTGTGCTCTGAAGTTGAATAGTAGAGAAAAAACCTGTGAAGCATATATTTCCCTCTATGAATGTTTAAACATGAAGGGAGCATCAAAAGAGGCAAATAAGGTCTTGGAAAAGGCTAAAAAGATCTACCCAAATTCACCCCTCCTAAAGAAGATCCTTGGAGAGAAAAAGGAGGCGTATGGAAAAGGCAGAAAGGTAGAATCTATAGACTTTGACAAACTATTTGAAGAAGAAGTAGCAGGTGAAAAAGAAGCTGTAGAATTAGAGACAGAGTTAACACCATCCCTTGATAGATTAATAGAGGAATTCAAAAAGAAAGCAGAGGAAGAGTTATTAGTCTCTGATTATTCAGCTCATTATGATCTCGGAATAACCTATAAAGAAATGGGGCTCATTAAAGAAGCAATTGAGGAATTCGAAAAGTCAATTAAAGGAAAGAGCTGGAGATTAAAATCACTGGAGATGATAGGTCATTGCTATGAGGAACTCGGAGACTTTGAAGAAGCTGAGAAGATATATAAACTGGTGCTATCATCCTCTGAGTATGGGGAGGATGAGAAAATTGCATTTGCATATCATCTTGGTAATATTTATTCTCAGGAGAAACTATTTGCCAAAGCCTTAAACGAATACAAAAGGGTGGCTAGAATAGTCCCGGATTTTGCAGATGTGGAGGAAAGAATAGAGCTAATGAATAAGCGTTTGATGAGTGAGAGAGACGCCAAAGAAGAGAACTCTCCAGCTATTGGAAAGGAAATTTCAGAAAAAAGTGGCGAACTCTGGAATTCTGTTCTCTCGGAAGTTGAAGAGGGGAAGAAGGAAAAGAAGGAAAAGAAAGAAAAAGAAGTTAAGAAAGAAAGACATAAAATATCTTATATATAATTAGACCCCGTTTATAGAGCTAAACCATTTTTAACACTTTTTAAATTTCTCATAAAAATTTTTCTTCCTCTCCAACCAATTGGTGTTTTACTAAAAATCTTTTCAAATTCCTTATCTTTTAACCTTAAAAGATTACTGGTAGAAGGATTTATGAGTAGCTTATTTGGAATAAAATCCTCAATTTCGGTCATCTTTGCATTCTTATTAAATGGGCATACTTCCTGACAGATATCACATCCAAATATAAAAAGATTACCTGGAGAGGGAAACCATTCAGGCAACTTGCCTAAGTTCTCGACAGTTTGATATGCAGTGCATCTATTAGTATTAAGTCTAAAGGGCTCTACAAGAGCACTGGACGGACAGGAATCCAGGCAAATTTTACAATTTCCGCATTTATTTTCTTTAGGTTTATCAACCTCCAGTTCAATATCTACTATTATTTCCCCAAGGAAAATCCAGGAACCAAATTCTTCTGTAATGAGGAGAGTATTTTTACCTGTCCATCCAAGACCAGCCCTCTGGGCTAATTCTTTTTCAAGAAGAGAGCCTGTGTCAGTATAATATTTTATTCTTTTTACTTCTGTTCTGGATTTTATAAAATTTGAAAGATCGAAAAGCATCTTGGATAGAACATAATGGTAATCTCTACCCAATGCATATCTCGATATGCAAATTCCAACTTTCTTTGGTTTGGGTAGAGGACCCTGCCAGTAGTTAACCCCAAGAACGATAACACTCTTTGCCCAGGGGAACCTTGAATACGGGATGAGTCTTTGTTCTTTCGTCCTTTCTAAATAAACCATATCTGCATGCATTCCCTCTTCAATCCACTTTATATACTCTTCCTGATAGATAGAGGGCTTTAGGTTTGTTACCCCTACAAGATCAAAACCTATTTCTCTTGCCTTCTTTTTTATGGCCTTTTTTGTATCCATGTCTTTTAAAAAGTAAACTTTTATTGATTATATCTCATTTTACACCAACTGATTATTACTCCCCTCTTAAAATTTCTTCCAGAACTTCCCTTGCAAGAAGAGAGGGAAAACCACGGCGAGCAAGATATGCAAGAATTTTCCTCTCTTTTTTATCCTTCCCGCGATATTTTTTAATTGCCTTTTCGGCTGCCCTTCTGGCATTCTCCCTTTCATCCACAAGTTTTAGGGTTTTCTCGATATCTGCATTGTTTATCCCCTTTTGCTTTAGTTCCATCCTGAGAGCAAAATGGCCCTTTGGGTTTCTCCTGTTCCTATCAATAACCCACATCTCGGCAAATCTTTGATCATTTATCAGACCAGCCTCTTCAAAATCACGAGTTACTTCTTCGAATACATCTTTATTGAATCCTTTATCTTTGAGGTAAACCTGAACCTCCCTTTTTGAACGGGGCCTGTATGAAAGATAATTTCGAGTTTTCTCCTTTGCCCTAACGAGTTCTTCAAACTCTTGGATTGAAGAAAGTTCGGCTTTTGTTATCTCTTTTCCTTTATAGAGATGATATTTAACTACTGTGTCTTTGTATAGACCACAAGAGAACTCTCCGTCTATATAAAGATTAACCCTGCTCTTCCTCTTTTGCTCCTCTATCTTCGTTATCTTTCCCATAGGGGATATTGAGTCCTTCCCTTATTTTCTTCTCGAGTTCCTCTGATAGCTCAGGATTCTCCTGGAGGAACTTCTTTGCGCTCTCTCGACCTTGCCCGAGAGATGTATTGCCATAATTATACCAGGAACCGGATCTTTCGATAAAACCAAGGGTCTGTCCAAGGTCTATCAACTCCCCCTCCTTAGAGATTCCCTTACCGAACATTATATCAAATTCGGCTTCCTTAAATGGTGGGGCAAGTTTGTTTTTTACCACTTTAACCTTTGTTCTCATCCCAACCGACTCTGTGCCCTCTTTTATTGCTCCTATTCTTCGTATATCCATCCTGACGGAAGCATGAAATTTTAGAGCAAGACCTCCTGGAGTGGTGTAAGGATTCCCAAACTGAATTCCAATCTTTTGTCTGACTTGGTTGATAAAGACTGCTGAGGCGGAAGCTTTACTCATCACCCCTGTTAATTTTCTAAGAGCCTGGGACATAAGACGTGCTCGAAGAGCTACATGGGAATCTCCCATCTCTCCTTCAATTTCTGCCTTTGGCACAAGGGCAGCAACCGAATCTACAACAATGAGCTCAACAGCCCCACTTCTTACAAGCATCTCCGCTATCTCCAGAGCCTCCTCACCTGTATCCGGCTGAGATATCAAAAGTTCCTCTGTATTAACTCCCAGGTTCTGAGCATACTGGGGATCCAGGGCGTGTTCAACATCAATAAACGCTACTGTTCCATTCCTCTTCTGAGCTTCTGCTGCTATATGAAGTGCAAGGGTCGTCTTTCCAGAAGCCTCCTGGCCGTATATCTCAATTGCCCTACCCTTTGGGATTCCACCTATCCCGAGAGCTGCATCCAGGGAGATGGAACCAGTTGGTATTGTAGGAACTTTTGCCATCTTTTTGCTTCCGAGTTTCATCACCGCACCCTCCCCATACTGTTTTTTGATCCTATTCATAACTGAATCAAGAGCTTTCTTTTTTTCTTCATCCATAATGACCTCCTATAAAAAGTATTAAAAAAGCGATTATAAAGAAAATAACATAGATTTTTAGCATCAATTTCAAATCGATTGTAGACCTTCCTCTCCTCTGGAGCCAGATGCCCTCAACTGATCCAAGAAACCCTCCCAAACTTCCTACAGTGACCGAGTAAATTAGTACGTTCTTGTTTATTCCTGAAAACGGTAAAAGAAATGAGAGGAGATTGGAGGTAACAGCGGATGAGCCTATACTTCCCAGGGCGTATCCAGCCCATGGATTGAGGTAAAAGGAATACCCCTTCAGCAAATAGTAAACGACAAAAGAAATCCCTACAGGGATTAAGAGCCACCAGTCAACCTGTTTTAGGGTATCTATCCCGATGAAGGCGAAAGAGAATGCGCCTGCTAAGAAGAAGAAACCAAGTAGATTTAATTTCTTGTTGAAATAGGCAATTATGAAGATAAAAAGTATAAAAGCGAACAATAGTTCCTTCCATCTCCATTTTGTCTTTGTCTTTTTCTCCTTTATTTCTTTCTCTTCACACAACCTGTATGCCATAACCAGAAGAATAACAAGACCTATTATCCAAAGAGGTAGCATTATTGAAGCAAATGATGAAATTGATATTCCAGGTTTACCATCTCCGAGGAATATTGTAATATAAGTGTTCCTTAGATTGCCAAAAGGAAGAATTGAACTTCCCAAAAGGGTAGAAGCGAGAAGGAATGTCAAAGTTTTCTTCTTATTGTTAAACCGCAAGATCCACTTGTCAAATGAAGAAACAAGGACAAACGAAAGAAAAAGTGGGGAAAGTATATAGGAAAGGGCAATTAACATAAGAGTTGCAGATTTCTCATTAGAATCCTTAAGGATTTTTTCTCCAAAAAAATCTATAATCCTTGATCTTTTAATGGAAGTTGCTGCGAAAAGGAGCATAAGGACTGAAATGAGATAGGCAATTGGTGGATGGATATTCAATTTTCCCCCAGAGGGAAATGTTCTACCACTTCGTATATCGGACCTTTCGGGGTTAATGTGCTTTTAAACAGAGTCACCTCTTTTGCAAGGAATGGAGAATAGGAAATGCCAACTTCAGGAAATGAGAGTTTTCCTCTCTTTACCCTTCCAATTGTAATATGAGGAGTATATTCCCTTCCTTCTTTTTTGAAACCGAACCGACAACCCTGATTCTCAATACCCCTGTATAAGTCGATCAGTTTTTCTTTCCCAAGATCAATACCCACCCAAAGAACCACTATTCTCCTTTGCCCTGGAAATGCTCCTAAGCCTTGAAGAGAAACTTCAAAAGGACTCAAATCTTTGCTCGCCTCTTTTACTACCTCTACAACTTGAGGAGGTAAGTCAACCTCCCCAAAGAATTTTAGAGTTATGTGAAGGTTCTCCTCCCTAACCCATTTCACTATTGCAGAAGTCTGGATCCCCTTATGAAGATTATAAATCTTTTCCTTTGCTTCCTCTGGTATCTCAACTGCCGAAAACAATCTCATTTAATTGCCTCCAGATTTGCCTTCAAGTTTTTGAGGAGAGAAAAACCTGCTTTCTTCTTAACCTGGTTTCTACCTCCACTATAGTACTCTATATTAGTAGTTGTTTTCCCTTGAATGTCAACTCCAAGGACAATCATCCCCACAGGTTTTTCATCACTACCACCCGTTGGTCCAGCAATCCCAGTTACAGAGATCCCTACATCTGTTTTCATTAACTTTCTTACCCCGGAAGCCATTTCGGCTGCAATCTCTCTTGAGACTGTTCCATATTTTCTTAGGGTTTCCCTGGAAACGGAAAGCAACTCTTTTTTTATTCTGTTCGAATAAGCAACTATCCCTCCTATAAAATAATCTGAACTTCCAGGGATGGAGGTTATAAGGTCTCCCACCAAACCACCAGTGCAGGACTCAGCAATAGAGAGAGTCAAATTTTTCTCTCTTAACAGTTTTGCTATCTCTTTTGCTACTCTTTTCCCTTCAATACTCATCATAGCCTCTTAATCAAATAAATAATAGAGAGGAAACAGCTTGCTATTAGCCCGGAGATAATATCATCGAGAACTATTCCAAAATTTAGCTTTTCAACCCTTTTAACGAAGGGAAGTTTAAAGATATCAAAAAGACGGAATATAACGAGTCCTATAAGAAGGGTAGGGATACTTTTTGTATGAAATGCAAAGGTTACCATTGTCCCAACAAGCTCATCAAGAGTAAACCAGCTCGGGTCATCCAGGAGATTATAAGATAATAAAATACTAAGGAGAAGAAACCCGGCAAAAACAATAAGATAGGAAAGAGAATTCCACCCGAGGAAATAATAAAGAAGCAAACCAGCTATAATGGAGGTATAACTACCCCCTCCTTTTATCCTGCCTGCATAAAAGAAAGAACCAATGAATTTCTTCCAGGCAATAGTTTCAGGTCTTTTCATTCTTTTTGTTTAAATCTTTTATCATATGTTTTTGGGAGGGTGTGAGAAGACCTTTAAGTTCGATGCCAATTACAATCCTTCCCTCCAATTCACCAAAGCCCATAATATAAGGAAGAGGAAGCACTTTACTGTCTTTCTCCTTCATTTCAATTTCAAATATACCCTGAACATTAGGAATTCCAAAAGCACAGTAATCAAATTCATAAGGTATGAGAAGCATCTCTTTTGGAGGTGTTTCCAACTCTAATATTTCCCAGAATTTAATATAGGGTAATGTTCTATCTCTGTAAGTTACAAGGCCACCTATCCATTCTGGGACTCCAGGCACAGGCTCAATCTTCCTGACCTTATAAAGACCTCCCACCTGATCCGTNGTAACCCCAAAAAGGATATTCCCCAGAGGAAATACAACACTCTTACTCATGCTGGTTAATCCCTTTTAATTGAGAATATCTATTCTTTATCAAGTTTGCGGCCTTTTCTTCTCTTTTCACTAATTTCATCTGAAATTTCCTTAAACGATCGAAGTTGTTTTCCTTTCAATAAGCCTTTCATCCTTATTATTCCCACTAAGTTTGAGTTATATGCATAAGTTCCAATAAAGAGTCTTGAGGGAAATATCTCTGGAAGGGGCAGGATTTCTTCCTCCCTGATTTCAACAATTCTTACCACCTCGCTAACCACAAGACCCACAAGTTGGTTGGAAATTTCTACTATAATGGTCGAACTCTTTTTTTCTTTTCCTTTTTGTATTCCAAGAAGTTTTGCAAAGTCAACCACAGGGATCATTAAATCTCTTAACTCTACTACTCCTATTACAAATTCTGGTAATTGAGGTGTTATAACCAACTTCAGTTGTTTTTTTATCTCTTCCACATTATCAAGGGGTATTCCATAGTATTCTCTATTCACCCGAACAATCATTACCTTCCTGCTAATGGATCTCTCCCCCTCGGCTTTTTTCTCTTTTTTCTTCTTTCTCTTTAAGGTCTCTTTAGAACTAATTTTTTTCTTTTTCCTCATTTAATTTCTTCCTCACCTTTATCTTATCAAACATTCTTCTTTACCATCTCCACCAGTTTATCAGCAATTTCTTCAATTGGTAAAACATAGTCAACACATTTGCTGTCAAGGGCAGCCTTTGGCATCCCATAGACCACCGCTGTTTCTTCATCCTGGGAGATTATCGTTCCACCTCTTCGTTTTATATTTCTTATCCCTATTGAACCGTCTTTCCCCATCCCGGAAAGGACAATACCTATAATATCTCCATTAAAGACATCTGAAGCAGAATTCATTGTTATATCTGCAGAGGGACGGACTCCATGAAGAGGGGGTCTTTTATTCAATTTTACCCTTTCGTCTTTTCCTATTTCAAGGTGAAAATCCCCTGGAGCAATTAAAGCCTCCCCGTTTTTTAGAGAGTCTCCATCTTTGGCTTCCCTGACAGTAATTGATGAATGTTCATCTAATCTTTTGGCAAATGCTTTGGTAAAACCCTGCGGCATATGCTGAACCACAATTATTGATGAAGTGAAATCCTGGGGGAGCCTTTTAAATAGAAGGGTTATAGCTTTTGGTCCTCCTGTAGAGGCAGCTATTATTATCAATGTCTTTTCGCCTGTTTTATGTATCTGAATTGGACCAATCTTTTTTTTTGTGCCCTTGAGATTGGCTTTTGAGGCTATTTTAACTTTCTTTATTATTTCTTCCTGGACATCTTTTATATTCAGGGATATAGTTCCACCCGGCTTCTCCACGAAGTCAATAGCCCCTGCTTCAAGAGCCTGGATAGTCTTTTCTGCCCCCCTTCTGGTATAAGCAGAAACCATTACAATGGAAGTGGGTTGTCTCTTCATTATTTCCCTTACAGCCTTAATCCCATCCATCCCAGGCATCTCTACATCCATTGTGACTACATCGGGTCTAAGGAGTTCCGTCTTTTCAACCGCTTCTTTCCCACCCCCAGCGGAGTCAACAACATTAATTTCTGGATCCTCATTTAATCCATCTGAGAGGACCTTTCTCATAAATGCGGAATCATCAACTACAAGGACATCAATCAAATTATTTTAATTCCCAATTTATATGAATTGATACAAACTTTCCCGTTCGACAGGTCGAACTCAACTGAGCGTCCATATCCACCTCCTACATCTTCGGATAAAATCGGAATCCCAAGGTCTCCCAAGATTTTCCGACCCTTTTTAATATTTCTCATCCCGATGGAATTTTCCTTATCTTTAATAAATTCCTCAAACATTATAGCTCCACCTATCAATTTTGCCACCATTCTCTCTTTCTTTGTTCCGAACCGAATCATCTCTTGAATAAGTAGTTCGATGCCTGTATCTACATAATTTGCCTTCTTCCCATCCCCGGGATTTTCAGGAAGGATGTAGTGCAACATCCCACCAATCTTCACCTTTTCATCATAAAGAGTCAGGGCAACACAGGATCCCAGACCATGGGTTATGAGTACTTTAGAATCACCTGTAACCTTAAATTGACCGGTTTTTACGAGTATCTTAAACCTTCTTTTCATATATCCTGTTCTTAATATCTATACAGTAAAACAGCCTTCTTGCATCACCAGTGAGGGATTCCACCTTCCCGAGTATCAGGTAACCGTGATTCTTCAAAGCCTGATAGAACAAGAATAAGATTTTCTTCTGGAATTCTCGGCTTAAGTAGATTAATACATTCCTACAAATAATTAGATCAAACTCCTTTTTGTAATCCGCATCCTTTAAATCCAATTTTTGAAATTCAACTAAACTTTTAATCTCGTCGGCAATGCGGAAACCTTCTTTAACCCTTTTAAAATACCTTTTCTTAAGGGAAGGATCTATTTCCTGTAATGCAAAATTATCATAAATACCTCCTCTGGCCTTTTTTATTGAATCCTGATCGATATCTGTTCCAAGTATTGAGCACGGCAGATTAAGCTCGCAGCAGAGAATTGCAAGGCTATAGGGCTCAGCACCATTGGCGCAACCAGCACTCCAGATAGAGGATTCTTTAATAGAAGGAAGAATTTCTTTTCTTAGATAGTCAAAGACTTCTTTATTTCTAAAGAATCTTGTAAGATTTATAGTGAGGGCTTTTTTGAGCCTTCTAGCTTCTTCTTCGTCGCTTAAGAGGAGTTTTGTGTAATCTTCATAGTTATCGATACCAAATCGTCTCATTCTTGACCAGATCCTCCTTCTTAAGGGCTTTTTCTTATAGTTATCAGGATTAAAGTCAATGATCTTCTTTATTGCGGAAACTACCTCGTCAAAATTCTTATCGTCAATTATTTCCATTTTTCTTTGCAAGTTCGATAGACCTCTTTATTGTTTGATTATCGGGATTTAATTCCAGCGCTTTCTCCCAGGCTTCAATTGCTTCCTTCGAATGGCCTTTTTTATAAAGGATATTTCCCCTTTTGAAATCTAATTCCCAATCTACAACTCCAGAAGATATGGCAGCATCAATCTTTTTTTCACATTGATCGAAAATATTATTCCTGTAGTAGTAATCAATCAATGCCTTTATAAGAATAGTTGAATCTGGATCTGTTTTTAATCCCCTTTTATAGACCTCTGCTGCCTTTTTTTCCTCCATAAAAGCTTCGTATAATTTACCAAGATTATAGAAATACTCCCCAAACTTTGGATCCATTGATAGACCATTTTGCAGGCAACTTAGCGCCTCCTTGGGTTTCCTCTGTTTTGCTAAAATATAAGCATGATAGAATTCGGTATACGCCGTTTTTTCTTGCAGTTTGGATAAAACTTCAAAACCTTCCTCTATTTTCCCTAATTTTAGCAGTATTATTGCTTTGTTAAGAATAATTTTGGGATTATTTTTTTCTTTCCCTAAAGCCCAACTTACATATCTTAATCCGCTTTCCAGGTCTCCTTGAAGGTCCTTTATGATGGATAAGTTGTTAAGAGTTTCTGTTTTTTCTATCTTATCCTGGCTCATATTGAAGACATTCTCAGCATCCTCGATCTCTCCCAATTCAAATTTAATAATACCCTTATAGAAGAGAGCCTCAGGATCACCGGGTTTGAGTTCAAGGATCCTGTCAAATTCTCTTAAGGCTTCTTTGTACATTCCTATCCGGATAAAAGCAACCCCTAAATTTCTATATTCATCAGTTTTTGCCTCTGCTCTCTCCAGAGTTATACCATCACTCTTTACTTCTTTTATAATCCCTTCTTTTAAGAAATGAGAAAGGATCTTTACAATCCTGATTTCTTCCATCGGGAGACTATTGATTAGATAAGATAATGATTTCTTCCCATCCACTTTTTCCAGTACCTTCTCTTCTTCGTCGGAGAATTGTGTCTTTGACTCCCATTCTGAGGATCTAACAAGTATAGAATCCTTATCAGGAAGAGAAGAAGCCTTCAACTCATCCTGAAGAGTAGCGGATTCTATTAGAACATCATCTATTTTTATTGATACAGGTATCCCTATGTATTCAAAGGGTTCCTTTGATTCAAAAACAAAATATCCATTATCCCATCCAGCTAATTCTATGATTGCATCTATCATTTGCTTTTTTATATATTTTTTGAGAGTTTCCGTATCTATGAGATCTAACTTGCAGAGCATTTCACCAAGAGGGGCATTTGGCTGCTCTTCCTGAAGTTCTAAAACCTCCTTTAGAGTTTCTTCATCAATGATTCCATTTTCAACAAGAATTGAACCGAGTTTATCCTTCCTATTCACCCAATCGACATGGATTAGCATCCCTGAATTCAAATAAATGTAAACCATGGCTTCTTTTTCTGTTACAGCGAGTTCCCCTGTTTTATTACTAAAGGATAACATCTGAAGTATATCAACGATTGAGAAGTCGTGAAGGGATCCCTTTATTGACATTTTAATATTCTTTTAGAAGCCTAAAACTCTTATCCTTTAAGTCAATTGTAAGTTCTTCCAATAGATTTTTCATCTTCATAGTTGAAATTTCTTTTTTCGTTAATTCATCTCTTCCTTCTTCAGGTCTCTTTTCAACTACCTCTATTAGCTCGCCTTCCTCGCCTTCCAGTTCATCTATTCTCCTATCCAACCATTCTATTCTATCTGGGTTAAAGAGTGATTCTTCTATTTCCTGAATTTCCTCATCTGAAAGGATGGAATTTTCTCGTAACTTATCTATATTCAGCATACCGTATCTTTTTTGGAGTTCAATGAGTCGTTGTATATCGTTGGTATAGGAGATAAATTCACGAGTGAGTTGGTCTATCGGTCCGTCAATAATTTTTTTAATTCTTTCAGTGTTAAAACCTTTCATCTCCCAGATGAACATTCTGGATCGGTATGCAACCCTGAGTCTTTCTTCCTCCTCTGATATAACCATCCTTTCAGGGAAGTCCTTTTTAATCTCTTGAATGAATTTGCCAAATTCTCCCCCTATTTTCTCTAAGTTTTCAGTTTTTCCTTCATGAATTTCTTCTTCCGATACATAACCAAGAAGCCTTGCTTTCTTTACTGCTCCGATTGCCTGACTAATTGTTCGGATATCTTTATTCTGAAGACGATTTATGATCTCAGGAGATAAATCTTTCCCTATTATCTTTAATACCCTTCTTTTTGAATCTGTATCAAAATCCTTTATAGAGACAATAACTCCACTTTCAATCCTGGAGATTATTCTTTCGGAGAGTCTTAGGTTTGAAGGGTGGCAATTTGCTGTAAATACTATCTGTTTTTTATTTTGTATAAAATAACTAATTATCTCAAATAGAGTTTCAGAAATTGGAGATCGTTCTGGTAGGAGTTGAATGTCTTCAAGGATAAATAAATCATTATCCTTATGATCCTCGAGTAAAGTTGGATTAAAATTCATTGCTTCAAGGAGTATAGATTTCCCTTTATATTCTTCTTCCATTTCCCTGACAAGAAAGGTCTTACCCGAACCAGAGCTCCCATAGATGAAAAGAGGGCTCACTTCATTTGTAGTAAGAGCTCTTTTGATTGCCTTTATGACTTCAGCATTAAATTTTCCATATATTATTTTCCCCATTTTATTCCACTAATTTCTTTTTTATTTCCTTCAAAACTGCTATTCCAACAGCTTTAAACACCTTTATTACCCCCTTACCTTCAGTGGCTATGGAAGTAAAAGATGGATAATGATCAGGATTTAGTTCTTCTTCAAGCTCTTCTACTGGAATAACATCGATTAGATCTCGCTTGTTATATTCAATAACAATTGGTAATCCTTCTATATCTATATTATTCTCCTTTAGATTCTCCCATAGATTCTCCAAACTCCATTTACTATCTCCAAGCCTATCCCATCTTGAGTCGGCGACAAAGACAAGTCCATCTACACCCTGTAAAACCAGTCTTCTTGTGGAATCATAAAGCACCTGACCAGGGACGGTGTACACCTGAAATCTTACATTAAAATGCTTGAAAATTCCTAATTCTAAAGGTAGAAAATCGAAAAACAATGTCCTATCCTGCTTTGTAGCCATGGAAACAATCTCTGATTTCCTATCTTCTGCTATTCTGGAATAGATATATTTAACATTTGTTGTTTTACCAGCTCTTCCAGGTCCGTAATATACAATTTTGCAAATCACTTCTCCAGATGCGTACTTAATTACTGCCATAATTTTTGTTAATATCCAAGGTTCTTAATGAAATTTGTGTTTAGCCTCCCCTGGATAAAATCTGGATGAGTAAGAATTTCCCTGTAAAGGGGTATTGTTGTGGGAACACCTCTTATTACGAATTCATCCAACGCTCTAAGCATTCTCTTTCTACTCTGTTCTCTATCTCTCCCATAGGCTATCAATTTAAGAAGGAGTGAATCGTAGTTTGGTGGAATTTTATAGCCCTGATAGATATGACTGTCAATTCTTATACCTGCTCCTCCTGGAAAGTGTAGAGCATTTATCGTTCCTGGTCTGGGAGTAAAATCTAAAGTATGATCCTCTGCATTGATGCGAACTTCAATAGCGTGCCCATTAAGTTGAATCTTATCCTGAGTTGGAATTAGAAGGGGTTCTCCGTTTGCAATCCTTATCTGTTCTGTTAAGATATCCACGCCCGTTATCATTTCAGTTACCGTGTGCTCAACCTGAATTCTGGTGTTCATCTCCATAAAGTAAAAAGAATCATCTTCATCGAGTATAAACTCAAAGGTTCCGGCAGACTCATATCCCAACTTTTTTGCACCAGTTACAGCGGCTTCCCCCATTTTTTCCCTTAGCTTCTCATCGATGGCTGTGGATGGTGCTTCTTCCACCAATTTCTGGTGCCTTCTCTGGATAGAACATTCCCTTTCTGCAAGATGCACGACGTTTCCATAGGAATCAGCAAGGATTTGAATTTCTATATGCCTTGGGTTTTCAATATATTTTTCTATGTATAGTCGATTATCTCCAAAGGCTGCTTGAGATTCTGATTGTGCCATTCTGAACCCTGTTTTGAGTTCCAGATCATTTCTTGCAATCCTCATCCCCCTTCCACCTCCTCCTGCAGCAGCCTTCACGACAACAGGGTACCCGACCTTTTCGGCAATCGTTAAAGCTTCTCCTACGTTCTTAACTATTCCATCACTCCCCGGCATTACAGGTACATTTGCTTCTTTCATCACTTTCTTTGCCTCTGCCTTATCTCCCATCTTTTTCATCACCTGGGAAGAGGGTCCAATAAAAATAATATTGTTATCTTCACAGGCTTCAGCAAAAGAAGGATTTTCAGCCAGAAAACCGTAGCCTGGATGAATTGCATCGGCTCCAGTAATTTCTGCCGCTGCAATAATGCGAGGAATATTTAGATAACTTTCCTCGGGACGAGCTCCTCCTACACAGACTGTCTCGTCTGCAAAGCGAACATGCAGTGAATCTTTATCTACTTCTGAGAAGATAGCAGCTGTTTTTATCCCGAGGTCTTTTGCAGCCCTTATTATCCTTAGAGCTATTTCTCCTCGGTTAGCAACAAGGATCTTTTCCATCTTTTACCATCTTTTAGATGATTGCTCGATCCCCTTTAATCTCATTTTAAATTCATCCGGGTTGTTTACATTCTCAAGAGCAGTCTCAAAGTCAATAATTCCTTCTTTGTACAGTTTCATTACACTCTGATCAAAGGAATGCATATGATACTGTTCACCTTCTCGGATTGTGTCCAAAATCTGCCTTGTTTTTGCCTCGTCAAGCAAATACTCCCTTATAGTGGGAGTGGAAACAAGAATCTCTGTTGCAGGAATTCTGCCCGTTCCATCTTTCCTTGGAAGGAGACGAAGAGAAATTATTCCCTTTATAACACTTGATAACAAAACCCTGATATGCTGATGCTGGTAAGGTGGAAAGAAAGTTATGATCCTGTTTATAGTCTCTGGCGCATTCAGAGTATGAAGGGTTGAAAAGACTAAATGGCCTGTATCGGCTGCTTTCAAAGCCGTTTCCATTGTTTCTATATCTCTTATCTCCCCTATCATTATTATATCAGGATCCTGACGGAGAACATGCCTGAGGGAAGACCTAAAACTCTTTGTATCAGTGCCTATCTCACGCTGTGATATTATTGATTTTTTATCCGAAAGTAAGTATTCTATCGGATCTTCAATTGTGATAATGTGCTTCCTTTTATTCTTATTGAGGTATTCCAGCATAGAAGCCAGGGTTGTGGATTTCCCAGAACCAGTAGTGCCTGTTACAAGGATAAGCCCACGGATAGCAAGCGCCATTTCTTCAAGAATAGAAGGGAGGTTAAGTTCTTTGATGGTTTTTATCTCTCTGGATATTGGCCTTATAGCGATACCAATACTACCTCTCTGGATATAGATATTTACCCTGAATCTTGACACACCCGGTACCCCTAAGCCGAAATCTAATTCCTTTTCCTCTAGAAAACGGCTTTGCTGGTCTTTGGTCATAAGGGATGAAGCAGTTTCTCTCAGGTCATCTCTTGTAAGAGGATCCGTCCCAAATGAAGTGAGTTCCCCATTTATCCTTATTGTTGGAGGAGTTCCGACCTTTAAGTGAAGGTCAGAGGCTTCGAGCTCCAGCATTTTCTTCAGGATTGGCTTAAGTTCCATAATCTCAAGATTTCCTTACAATAAATAATTCTTGATTGTATTCAACAGGATCTTCATTAGAGACTAAAACCTCCGCAATTTCACCACTCACATCGGATTCAATCTCGTTCATTATCTTCATCGCTTCTATTATGCACACTACATCACCCTTCTTAATATAATCCCCTTCTTCAACATAGGGTGGTGCATCAGGTGCTGGAGCCCTATAAAAAGTCCCAACCATTGGGGATCTAATCGTATGGAATTTATCCCCCCTCTTCTCTGGTTCTGGCTCCTTTTTTTCTGGAGGTTTTTCAGGTTCTTTTAAGATAGGTTCCTCAACATTAAGTTGGGTTCCCTTTAAAACACCCCTTAGATTCTTAGAGATTCTGACGCTTGTTCCGAACCTTCTAACCTCTAATTCCTCTATGTTGCTATTTTCAACTGTTTCAATCAACTTTTTGATAAATTCTATTTTCATCCTTCACTCCTGTTTCTTTTTTGAAATATATAGATGATATAGCAATAAGTCAAGTGGAAAATTCCCCCTTTACTTATCGAACCTTTTTGTTAAAATATTATTCATGAAAAAACTGACTCGTTCTATTTTGATAAGAAAATTTCTCCATATTTTGACCGCTATAATCCCGATTTCCTACATCTTTCTTAATAGATTCTCGTTGGTCCTTAGTCTTGGCATCCTCGGGATTTCTGCTGTTATAATAGATCTTCTCCGTCTCAAAGTTGACTCAATTGGAAACTTTTTCTCATTACATTTTGGTAAGCTCTTCTGGGAAAGAGAGAAACACACTCTAACAGGTGCAACTCATTATGTGGTTTCTGCTTTCCTTTCGATCTACCTCTTTGAGAAGTGGATAGCAATTGCCGTTCTCCTTTTTCTTTCTCTTGGGGACACAGCAGCCCATCTCATTGGTGTAAAGTGGGGCAGAATTAGCTTTAATTCAGAAAAGACAATTGAGGGAAGCGTAGCCTGTCTTGTAATTTGCATTGGAATCTCAATTTTATTACCTCACCCCAGTATTATCGTTTTAATTTCTGGCTCTATAGTTGCTTCCCTGATAGAATTTTTGCCCCTTGGTATAGATGATAACCTTACCCTACCTCTGGTAGCGGGTGTTGCGATGGAAATTCTTACGAAAATTTAGCGGTTAGAAAACGGTTTCGCTTACTATTGGCTTCCCGTCAGAAATATTCTGAACATATCTGGAATCGATAAATTCAAGCCATTTTTTACCTGCCAGATATCTTGCCAGAGCCTCCTCAGGATTTTTTGAAAAGAGGGAAAGAAATTTCAGGTAAGCGAAACCAATAAGGAGATTATCTTCAACATTGTATAAATCATAATTCTCCCCTCTTAATTTTTTTTCTTCCTCTTCTGTGAGTCCTACAGAACCGGAATATATCAGGATCTTCCCAATATAATCCGCTGTTTTATCCCTTAATTGAGTAAGGCCCCTTGCATCAGCTCTGCTTGTTGCAGAAGGAATAAAGCTGCTTTCGGCTTGAATCCAACGCACTACAATATCCCACCTTATCCAGAATCTTACTGAGTAGTCGAAAGCCCTCTTTATGACTTCACTTTCCCCCCGAACTTTACAGGTTCGAGCATATAATAAGGCTTTTTTCTGAAGTTTTCCGTATTCCTTCTCCCACCTGTTCTCTCCGGGAGGAGAGAGTAAGCTTATTGGTATAAAAAAAATCCCTAAAAGGGAAAACATCAATATTGATCGGAAACTCCGACTTTTTTTATTTTTTAAAATCATTTTTATGAAAGAAATATATATAAAAATGCAAATTTCGCAAGGGCTTCAATCAAATTATTCTTCACTATGCTTTTAAAGTAAGATGAAAAGATTTTATTTTCTCATCCCCACAAGCACGCTGCAGTATCCATTTTTTCGATTTATATACCTTGCCAGCACTTGAACTCTGGAAACCACTACATTAACAGACCCTAGACTTACACCGGAAAGGCTTTTATTATTCAACTTTTTCAAAGCCTTTTCGTGATATTCAAGAAAAGTAGCCAGAGAAACTCTTGCGTTCCTTTCCGCAGCTAACCAGGAATGATGTTCGTATTCATAAATTGGAGCTTCCCCTTTTGCTACAAACCAACCCGAAAAATCCGGCATTTCATCCACCCAACTTGTATCGGTAATAAGAGGGGATGGTATCTTTCTATCTCTTCCAAGGGTAGAGAGAATAAGGACCATATCCTGGACAACAGCGGTATCAATTATCGAAACCTTAATATCCTTTATTGCATTAGTATCAAAAAATTCCATAATTGTCTCTCCAAGATATATTTTTCCGATTGGAGTTGGAGCAAAAGCCCTCTCCCCTACGATTGAATCCCTTCTGTAGATTGCAAACTTCCTTTTCGTAACTTTTCTTGCTTCTTTTATGGACGAGGATAAATATTTATAAAGAGGGGCATAGCCTACTATGTAAACTCTTTTTGAGGAGATAGGCATCTGGAGAAACCATCTTGGATAAACTGTTGTATCATCAATACTATAACTCAAAAACAAAAGTAAAAAAAACATACTTAATCTATTTTTCTTTCAAACTTATTAGAAAATTTCACCAAATTTAGTGAAAAATTATCCCACTTTGTAAATTTAATTATCTATTTTCTATTTATCTTTAGCCAAAAATATGTCTGGTTGTTAGTAAGAAACTACTCGCTCTCTTCGAAAGCCTTTTGCTGCTCCTTTTCGTACTCGCGGAGTTTGCGTACTTCCTCTTCGAGTTCCTTAAAAGATTGGGAGGCGCGGAACCGAGTGTAGAGGTGATGGTTGTTATTAATCTGTTTCAAGAGCTCAGCTCTGGCTTCACCAATGGGTAATTCCATCAAGAGATAGATGCGATACATTTCGCCTTCTTTCTCTGCCTTAGACTTATTTACCCTTGAACCTATCAGGGTCTGGTCAACAACATTTTTAGAAACTTGAGTAAACTGCTGGAGGAGTTCAGAATCCTCGGTTCTTCCCACTTCCTCATCAAACTTCTTTATCAAACCCTGGATATTAGAACGGAGATTTTCAGCAATATCAAGCCTTGCGTCTTGCTTCGCTTTATCTATAACTATTTGAAGGTCTCGTGAAGTGGCTGTGGCTGCCCCAAAAATATAATTTGGGTCTTTCGGGGGATTCAGAAACCAATCTGGAACATCCAATTTTGCACCTCCAGAGGATGCACAACTAACAATCAATAGGACTAAAGATAAACCTGATAAGATTCCAACTTTCTTCATAATACCTCCTTTATTGATTTACCTAAATCAAAATGTCAATTACTTTTATACTTTATTATAAAATAAAATGCATAAATGTCAAGTAGCGCGTGGGCTCGTCCGACGCTACGAAATTTTTTTAACCAAGAGATTCGGCTTGCTTTTGAAGTTGTATTATCTTTGTTGAGATTTTCCTGTTTATAGACCTCGCCTCTAAAAAACCGGAAACCTTCTTATCAGCACCAACAACTGGTAGGTATTCCAGATTATGCCTACTCAAAAGTTCCTTGACTTCTCTCATTGGAGTATCCGGGCTTGTCACAACTACTGGAGGCTCCATAAGGTCAAAAGCTAAAAGAAACCAGTTAAGACCCGAAGTCATTAGAGTATTTTTAATGTTATCTACGGTTAAAACACCAAGCAATTTTTTCTCCTTATTAACAACAGGGTAATATAAATAATTGCTTTCGCTAAATACCTTTAAAATTTCGGTTAAAGACATATTCTCGTTGATAAGTGGAACATCTTTATCCATTATATCCTTTGCTTTACTCTGACGAATTATATCCTCTTCTGTAATGTTTAAACCAACCTCTCCCGCTTTTGCCACTGCCCATTTTGTGGATATTGGTCCAATAATCTGAACAATAAAAGTTGTTGTGGTTATAATAAGAACTATTGCATTACCAATTTCACCTGGAAAGCGGTGAGTTGCTAGAATCGATAAACCAATTGCAACACCAGCCTGACTGAAGAGGCAAAAAGGGAGATATTTTTGAACTGTTTTAGGCGCTCCAGATAACCTTGCTCCAAAACTTGCACCGATTCCTTTTCCCATAGTTCTACCTAAAAGATAAACAACAGAAAGCAAAATCAAAGGTAGAGTGAGACGCCCAAGATTTAATTTCGCACCAAAAAAAGTGAAGAATAGAACATAAATTGGGGGACTAAATTTATCGATTAATTCAAATACTTCTTTTCCTTTTCTTGGAATATAATTTGTAACAACAAAACCTATTGACATAGCGGCTAATAGGATATCTACCCCAATTAACTTTGCTATTCCCAAAATGAGAACAATTATCCCAATAGAAAAAGCAAGAATACCGTATTCCTCATTGATCTTCTTAACAATCGAACTGAGAGCAAAACCTCCCAATATCCCAAGACCTATAGAACCCCCAATTTCATATAAAGTTCGGAAGCTTTTAGCAAGGATTCCAGCACTCGTCTTTCCGAGTAGAGATACAGCGATACTGGAAGCAATAGCAAAGAGAACAAGACTCAACCCATCATCCATACCAACAATGCCAAGAACAGTTGTGGTTAAAGGACCTCTTGTCTTATATTCCCAGAGGACATCGGTAGTTGCTGCAGGAGCTGTTGCCGCTGCAATCGAACCCAATAATAATCCAATTGCCCAGACTAATTTAGAGCTCCCAAAGAAAAAATTCCCAACAAGAACAACTATTAGGGTAACGAGGAGAAAAGCAGATAAACCTTCGGATATGAGAATATAGAAAAGTTGCTTTCCATATTTCTGGAACATTTCTTTCTTCAGTTCTCCTCCGATCATAAAACCAATTAACCCAAGGGCAAATAAATTGAATGGCTCAAAAGCCTTTATAATGGGCTCTTTAATAATCCCTATCCCCATCGTGCCAAGTAGAATTCCAATAATAATATAAGCTACAACCTGTGGAATCCTGAATTTCTTAAATATTCGAGCTCCTACTGTTCCTAAAAAAATTGTTAGACCCAAAATCAACAAAATATTCAGGTTATAGAGAGAAATGAAAGAAAAAATATTAAGAAATTGCCTGTCCATTATTTTCATTTAAAAGAATTTTGTATATCTCTTCAGGGCTTCTACTTCTAATAAGTTTTCCTCTAAGAGAATCATCCTTCATCTTCGTAACAATCAAAGAGAGAAGCTTTATATATTCCTTATGCTGCCACTTTCCAGCCACAATCATAACGACAATCTTTACAGGTTGATTATCAATGGATTCATAATCCAGGATGCCTTCATGACTTATTCCCATTGCTACAATGGGATGGTAAACCCCCTCAATCCTCACGTGCGGGACAGCGATCCCCAAACCTATTCCTGTGCTCATAAGTTTTTCTCTGTAAAAGATTGCATCTTTTAGTCTTTCTATATCGTGCACTTCTCCTTGTTGAGAAATTAGTTCAATGAGTTCCAGGAGAACTTCCTTCTTTTTGTTCCCCTGTAGAATACATACACGATCCTTATCTATAAATTCATTAAGTTCCATTTATCTCCCCTATTTATATTAGATGGAATTATTCCTATCCTGAATGTTTCAACATTTATATAATAAAAAGGATAAAAGTCAAGTATATTATTTTGATTTTAGAAATAGAATAGATATTTTGCTTTTATTGCTCCAATCCGGTCCTTAAACTGTAAGCTACCCTCTTCATTTTGTTCCCTGTAGTCATTTATTGCGATATATAACCAGCTCTTTGGTCTGAAATTCCATGAGAAAAGCAAAGCAACCCTGTTTGATAATAATTCAGTCTCTTTAAAATCTGTCTCTGGCATTTTCATAACAAATTCGTTAAAAACCTCCAGACTCATATTGGCATTTATCTTGAAGCTGATTCTCGGAGTCAACCTTGGTGTAATTGCAAGAAGAGTATTTGATGGATCCCACTCTACCCATATATTTGAAGATAAAGATAAACTGAGCTGCGGCAGTATTGTATATCTACCAGATAACCAGTTTGAACCCTGATAGGCAAGAAATCCTCTCCCATAGTTATAGCTGTAACCATAATTACCTCCAAAATTTAAACTATACTTTGTCCCATTACCCCACACCGAAAGATTCATGCCGCGAGCTAAGTAATTTGTGTCTGCCTCATAATAAGGACCGCCCGAGAATGATAGATCAAAACCCCAGTTATTCCTAAAATTAGCATTGATTTCTATAACACCGAGTTTTGAATAATTTTCATCACCGGGTTCCCGAATAACCACAATACCCGGACCCAACAAGGAATTCCTTAAGAAACCTTTTGGATAGGTCTTAAAGGGCCCGCAAATGAGCATAAACTTCTTCCTTCCAGCCCATGGCACAAACCCAATATCTGATACATCAAAGGAATCCTGCACGACTTCAGCAGAAGATATCACCCCAAAATCTCCCAGGAGTCCAAAAAAAGCGGATGAAAACACCCAACCCTTTTTTGCATTTTTATCACTCAATGCACCCTGTAAGATAAACTGGTTAAATCCCTTTCTGTACACGCCATCAAGGCCAATTGCATAATTGTAATCATTCCTGTCCACCATTGTTCCACTGAATAACATACCTATATCTGAATTTTCAAATAACCTTCCTTTTGCCCTGAGCACTCCAAAACTTCGGCGAGGTTCAATTAGAGAATCTTTCTCAGAGTATTCATCTGTATATGCACCGAGGGCTCCTAAATTCCAGTTTTCTGATTTATTTGTAAATTTCAGACCCCCAAGGATAGGCACAGGTTCACCATTCATGGATTTACCAATTTCACGGGAATAGAAAATATTTAATGGTTTAAAGAAACCCACAAATTGACCAAAATCCGAGAACCTGAAGATGTCTTTACCCTCGAGGAAGAAGGGCCTTCGTTCACTTAAGTAAACAGGATACCTTGATAGGTTCAAAGTATACGGGTCCGATTCAATCTGGGCAAAGTCTGGATTTATTGTTGCATTAATGGTAGCCTGAGAAGTTAAATCCCATTTGAAATTCAAACTCATCCTGGGCTTCAATTTGCCCCCTTCTCCTTCATATTTATCAAAACGAACAAATCCCTCTGGATATAGTTCAAAATAGTGACCAGAGGCATGAGGTTCTATCTCTTTTAATCTCCCAAATTTTGAAACCATATCCATTTCTAATTGTGAAAGTTCCCTCCAGTAATCGGTCTCCTGGTTGTTGGCAATAAACCGTGAGAATTGTAGCCCCCACTCATCAAGACCTTTCCTGTATCGGATTGATTTAAAAGGGACTTTAACCTCTACCTCATAATGATCTTTGTATAATTTTACAGCATAATACCAGACACCATCCCAGGAATTATCTCGAGTTCTCCCATCATCAAGTAACCATCCATCATCAAATATCCCACTTGCAAATACTGTGAAGTAATAAGCAGTTGTCTTACTGCCAAAAGGGTCTATATAGATTTTAACATTATCCTCCATCCCAGAGAGAGAAGCGATTGGCTCATATTCTTCTGCATAACAGCGAAATGCAAAATAGAGATTCTCCCTGTCCTGTAAAACATAAACCACAGTTCGCTCCGAGGCTGGCTCTTTTTCATAAGGAATTAATTGAACGAAATTATATGCCGAATCAGTTTTATCCCAGAGTTCTTCAATAAACCCATCTATAATTGGCGGGTTATCAGTAAAACGGACTTTTACAATTTTATCATTATTTATAGATAAAAGAAACAAAAATAATAAGCTCATTTTTCTCCTTTTTTAGTATGACGAAGGTCAGAGGAAAAATGTTTCAGCTGGAAAAATTCACTTTCCACAGTAACCCCAAATCTTTAATACTCATAAGAGAATAAAAAATAAATGCGTCAGAGAGGATTTGAACCCCCGACCCGCGGATTAAGAGTCCGCTGCTCTTCCAACTGAGCTACTGACGCATTTGGGTGAATGAGGGGCCTCGAACCCCCAACCTCTGGAGCCACAGTCCAGTGCTCTTACCAAATTGAGCTACATTCACCATATCTACGCCTGGGAGGACTCGAACCCCCAACCCTCGGATTAGAAGTCCAATGCTCTATCCAGTTGAGCTACAGGCGCTCTCGGGGTGAGTGGATTTGAACCACCGACCCCCTGCTCCCAAAGCAGGTGCGCTATCCTAACTGCGCTACACCCCGTATTTATTTGCAAAATTTCTCAACCTCATCCCACTCCCTCTGAATGAAACTTAAAACCTTTTCTAAAGCCATTCTTCGGTGGCTTATTTTATTCTTTTCCCCACAATCCATTTCTCCAAAAGTCTTATTGAAACCATCTGGTATAAATATTGGATCATACCCAAAACCAGCTCTACCCCTCTCGGATCTACTTATCTTCCCCCTCATAACCCCTTCAAAACATTCAATCCAGCCTTCCTGAATAACCAAAGCCATTACTGTCCTGAAGCATGCCCTTCTATCATCTCTTCCCCAAAGTTCTTTTAACAACTTCTTTCTATTCTCTTCGTCACCGCTTCCACTATACCTTGCTGAATTCACACCAGGTTTTCCATCCAGGGCTTCAACTTCAAGACCTGTATCCTCCCCAAGAGAACAAATTCTTGAATGCCTGAAATATGCAAGACCCTTTTTTATAGCATTCTCCTGAAGAGTCTTTCCGCTTTCCAATATAGAAAGATCAAGAGATATGTCAAGAGGACTCAATACTTCTATTTCACCTTCTAAAATAGACTTGATTTCCCGAATTTTACCCTGGTTATTAGAGGCAACGAGTAATCTCATTCAACGTTGATTGTCGTCTCCACAATAAAGGGCTTTTTGTAACCCGAATTTATGAGTTGTTTTCTGTATTGTGCCGCTTCTGCCCGATTAAGAAAATTCCCAACTCTAACCTTATAGTAAGGCATAACATACTCAACATAGACCTTTTGAGATAACACTTTCCTGGCTTTCTCTGCAGACTTTTCTGCATAGGCCTGGTCTTTGTAGGCACCGATCTGAACTCTATAGCCCGATGCCTTTTTAACTTCAGGCGTTATTTCTTCTTCTGGGGCTACTTCTTTAAATATCGAAGAGGTCTCTACCGCTGTCGTTTCAGGTTCCTCTATAAATACAACTGTAGAGGTATCGGTAGTATCAGGTGAAACTTCCTCGAATATCGGTTGGACCTCTCCTATAGGTTGAATTACAGTCTCTTTTTTTGCACAACCTAAAGAAGTTAGAACAATCATGGTAAGAGTTCCTATAAAATATCTCATTGAAACCTCCTTTTATTTATACTCATCTGGAAGAAAGTGAATAATTTCCTTCACTTCTTGAGCATCTGATTTCGGTATAATCAAAGTTGTCTTATCCGTATGAACTACTATCATCTTAGAGAGCCCTTTTGCTACAATTATACCTTCTTCAGCATAAAAAATGTTATCATGGCTATTGATCGAAAAAATATTCCCCTCCTCTATATTACCACCTTCTGTTGTAGGAAGAATTCTCTCCAGAGAGGTCCAGGCACCAACATCGTCCCATTTAAACTCAGAGATTACAATCAAAACCTTCTTACTCCTTTCCAGAACTCCATAATCTATAGAGATGGGTTGGCCGTTTTCGTATAGTAATCTAATATTCTCATCTGTTGGGCTTTTCTGAAGACTCTCGATCTCTTTTGATAGATGAGGTTGATGTCTTTTGATCTCTTCAAGTATCACTTCGGGCTTCCATAGAAATATACCAGAATTCCATAGAAAATTATTACTCTTCAGGTAGTCGGTGGCTTTCTTAATATTCGGTTTTTCGGTAAACCTCTTCACCTTCAGGACATTATTACCAACCTCTTCTCCCTTTTCTATATATCCATAGCCTGTTTCCGGTCTCGTAGGAACTATTCCGTAGGTAATAAGATTCCCTCTCTTTGCCCAGTCAATACCCTTCTTGATCGTAGAGACAAATTCTTCTCTACCTGCTATCCAGTGGTCTGAAGGTAATATTAGCATAAGAGCATCTTTATCCATCCTCATGAGCTTTGCTGCCGAAAGAGCAATAGCATAAAGAGTATTCATTCCCTTCGGTTCTATTATAATGTTTTCCCTGTTAAAACCTAGGGATTCTATCTTCTCTGCTAATAGAGAAGTTGTTACAACTTTGATTTTATCAGGGGAAGAAATACTCAGAGCCCTTTCTTTAGTCTGAACAATAAGGGGCTTGTCCCCTATTAAGGAGAGGAGTTGCTTGGGTTCCTCTTCCTTTGAGACAGGCCAAAATCGCTTTCCACTACCGCCAGCCAATATCACAGAATAGATCATTTCCTCTCCTCTCCTATTTCCCGACTCTCAAGTACAAAACTTATGGATCCAAAAGAAAGGTTACTCTTTATTTTCACAGGTAGATGGGTTGAATCAAGGGAAACCCATATCTTTATTGGATCACTTGATCCAAAGATCCTCCCTCCTTCTACCCCGGGTGTGAGTAAGTATGTCTCAAATTTACCCATTGGGACTTTAATCCAGTATGGCCCTGATATGGGGACAAGCATTTCATGGTTCTTGCCGGAAGAATGAAAAGGTATCCTAAGGGTATCCCCGGAAGAAAAGCTCAAATTTCTCATCCAGTAGAGAGATGCGAAGATATCCTTTGCCCCGGGAATCTTTTTGGTTCTTTTGCCACTACTGTAATGAACTGAATCTTGAGTAAAATTAAGGGTTGATTTCTTTTTATATTTCCCCTCTTTTATGTCCTTTATAAAACGAATGGAAGAAAATGATGCTGTATCAACATAAGAGCAATAATAGTCATCTATACCAAAGAACCATGAAAAGATACCTTCTGTTTTTTGCAAACTCTGGATAATATAAACAGGCTCTTCATTCAATTTTCCCTCTTTTATTTCCATAAAAGAACTGCCAACTCGTAGAGGGCCATAGAATCCTCCATAATTCAAGCGTTCATTAATAGAAAAAGTTAGCGAGAAAATAATGCATAATAACAATACTCATCCTCTTCTATTTGCACTGGAGATATATCTATAACCTAATCGCTGAAAAGGATTTACAACACTGGAAGCAACATTCTTGGAGTGAGCGGATACTCTCTTTAGATAACGGAGTAGAAGTGCATAGATTATACCTTCCTTGGAACTTAAACTTTTATCATCCACCATTAACTCCAGCAGGATTTGGCATTCTTTTGAAACTTTGGTAAGTTCATCCATAACTTTTTTTCCAAGTTCTTCATCCTCTTTATTACAGGCCTCTATAACTTTTTTAAAGTTATATTGAACCTTTCCTTCTAAATTTTTTATTTTTTCTATATATTCGCCTTTCAAAGGCTCTGGATATTTGTGGGATAACTCTATCAGGTTTTTTGAATAATCGCCAATTCTTTCTATGTCAATTACAATTGTAGTAAGAATTAGCGACGGAATAATATCCTGAGTGGGATTAACAGAAAGATGTTCTATAATATCTCTTCGAACCTTTATCTCTAACTCATTTAATTTCCGATCAAGCTTATAAATATCTTCTTTCTCTTTCTCCTTTTCAATGACAACTCTCATAGAATATTGAAACATATTGTAGGCAATGTTGAGCATATCAGTGGCAATCTTCTCTGCCTGATCTATTAAAGCTGGTTTTTTGAAGAATTGTAGAAACCCTTTTAGCATATTACCTCCTAAAAATAAATATAAACAAACCGGGTATTAATATGAATATAACCAATATATAAATAAATGCAAGGAATCTTTTCCTTCCTGAGAGTGTTCCTATCTTTTTCGCAAGACCAATAGGAACCTTCCTTAAGGGATACCATATTGCAATCCCTAAAGCATTAAAAATAGTATGGCAGAGGGCTACCCTTATTGCATTAACATTACCTGTTACAAGCGAAGCTAAGATTGTTGTAATAGTTGTTCCCAGATTTGAACCAAGGGTATATGGATAGACCTGCTGGATACTTATCATTCCTGCTCCAGCAAGGGGAACAGCCAGAGAGGTCACCACAGAACTGGATTGAACGAATGCCGTAAGACCAAGACCAAGAAGACCCGCTGTGAGTGCATTGCGGAAAAGGTATTGATCAATAAGGGCTTCAAACCTGCCTGCAGAGGCTTTTCTTAATACCTTGACAAGAAAAATAATAGCAAGAATAACAAGAGCGAAGGAAAATACACAGGATAAAATATAATGCTTTCCCATAATACCCATTATTCTATTTGAGACAGGCCCGATTACGAGATCGAGAGGGGATTCAAAGGTAATTCCTCCCTTGCCAAGGAGGAGATCTGTAAAAAAACCGGATATGCGTTGGATAGGATGGAAAGACAACTCAAGGGGCAAGAGGACAGCTACGGAGAGGATGTTGAATATATCATGAACAATTGATGCTGGAAAAGCTCTCTTGAATTCTTTCTCAACGGAAAAATGACCCATTGAGGCGATTATATTTGTTATTGTTGTACCGATATTGGCCCCCATAATTATAGGGATAGCATTAGAAACAGTAAGAGTTCCTGCCGCAACAAAGCCGACAGTTAGAGATGTGGTCACAGAACTCGATTGAATAATTGTTGTGGATAATATCCCGATAAAAAGTCCGATAAATGGATTGTTGGTAGTTTCTATGAGCAATCTTGCAAAATTAGTGCCAAAACCCTTTAACGAAGCTCCGAATAAATTAATCCCCAGGAGGAATAGATATAAAAAGAATAAAGCCAGTAAAAAATTTCCGAGGACTTTAACAATTGTCTTACTTTTGTTAGAATTCACCCATTTTCCCTTGGATTAATATTATTCTCCTCGGGCAGGACTCGAACCTGCAACAACCTGATTAACAGTCAGGTGCTCTTCCTTTGAGCTACCGAGGAATGATAATAAGATAATATAACAAGACGTTTTGTCAACCTAAATCAGAACAACATCATCAATTTCGTCTAAATTCTCAAACTCGTCTGCTGCTCTTATTATTTCGATCGCAGTTGGACCTCTTCCAGGTCCAATGACAAGAATCCTTTTACCCCTTCTGCTTAGAAAATGAATCAAAGGCTCAAAATCACTATCCCCTGTAACCATGACAATTTCATCAACAAGTTCTGAAATCGATACAATTTCCAGAGCCATTTCAATATCCATGTTCGCTTTTATGGAACCATCTGGCCTATCTTTTGCTTTTTTACTCAGAACTCTATATCCTATAAGAGAAATAGCATCGATTAGTTTTAACCTGCTCTCATCCAAATCTCTGTATGGAATTAGGGCAGAAAATTTGATAATTATTCCATTTTCTTTCTTATATCTTTCAGTTAGATACTCTTTAAGTTTATCGTATCTGATCTCTGCACCCATTTTTTCAAAAACCTGTTGTATGTTCTGAACATCCACAAAAACTGCGACTTTTTTCATAATTCCTCCCTTATTGGTTTATAAATTAGAAATCCAGTCAAATGTCTAAGGGGAAAGCCCCTAAAATACTATCTATCCCTAAGAGCTGTTTTGAAATCTTTAGCATTTAAACCAAATTCCTTACCTACCGGTTCAACTTTTTCTTCAAGTTTTATTCCAACATTTTCCAGTTCTTCAAGAACGGGCTCGTAGATTGCAGGTTTTGTAGGAATCAAGACACCCTTTTCCCGGATTTCACCTTTGAGCATCAAATCGACAGCACAGGCTGCAGGAAGACTTACTGTTCTTGCTATTGCAGTATCTTCCCCTACTGTGCCAAAATCGATTAACTTTGAAATAAAAATTTCCTTCTTATCTTCTATTTCACCCACAACTTCATCTTGTAGGATAACTATATCTTTCTCCCCATCCTTATAGGCAAGTTTTTCTTTCATTCTCTCAACAAGGACATCGATATTTCCACCCTGCTTAATGGGAATTTCTTTATCAGAGAATAACCCAATCCATTCAAGTTTGTCGAGAACCTCTTCAGGCACATCAAAATCAACATATTCTCTAATTCCTCTCCTGAGGTCATCAGTCTTTGAATTTGTTAAATCCTTGATAAACCCCCTATAGGTAAAACCTGAAAGGTCTCTTTCTACTGTTCCAAGAAGACCCAGCTGTGAGATTGTTAACCAGAGATCGCACCAAGAGGGATATCTTATTGTTCCTCTAAATATCTCCTTTGCTTCAGGAATTCCATACTTCTCGAGATATTTGACAGAGTCCCTGTTTGGATAGATTTCCATCTTACCTATACCCTCGATATCCAGCTTGAAATAGTGTCCGAATAGGTCTTCGGGGAGGATTTTTACCTCTTTTCCGTCTTTTAAGTAGAGCGCACTATTTCTCGCAGCAAGAGCAACACCTTTTGGACTCCATCCAATCTTGTATCCAAAAGGGTTATCGCTGTATTCAGGAGCAGGCAGTGAACCGCAATAGGAATGGAAGGCAATAACATTCCCACCCTTACTATGGATATGATCCACCGTTTTTTGAGCCGATAAGTGATCAATGCCCGGGTCAAGACCTATTTCATTAAGTAAAAGGACTCCTTTCTTTAGAGCCTTTTTATTAAGGTTCTGCATCTCTTCTGATAAATATGAAGTGGTTACCAAATTGGTCTCTTTTTCAATACAAATCTTTGCCACCTTTACATGATAGGTATAGGGCAAAAGGCTAACAACACAATCTGCTTCTTCTACCAATGAGCGAAGAACGTCCTCCTCATCAACTGTCCATTTAATCGCTTTTCCATTCAAGTAGCCCGCAACGAGAAATTCTGCCTTGCTAAGAGTTCTGGATGCAACAACAACACCAATATTCCTCTCTAAGAAATAGGTAGCCATAGGTTTCGCCACCATTCCAGCACCAAGAATAAGGACTTTTTTCATCTAATCCTCCTTGAGAAACTGTTTTAAATATTGATACCTCCGGGTGAGCTTGCCCTTATAGAGAATTACTGCCTTCTTTATATATTCAGGTAAAGAACACTTCTCAAAATCCTCTGGATAAGAGGCTTTAACAATTTCTGGGACAAAGGTTTTGAGTATATTACTGAAATAGATTGAAGATTCAGTCGGGACTTCAGAGGGGAGTATATCAACCGCCATAATAGCAGGATAATCTCCCTTGACACCAAACTTTATTCCCTCTTTCACTGGATCATACACATAGACAGGATTCCCAGGCTCTGTGCTTTCTACAGTGCATTCAATCGAGCCTTCAATATCACAACTTATATCTCCAATTATCCGAATTTTATCAGAATTTGGATTATATTCTTTTTTTAGCCATTCTTTTGTGATTAGCCTCGGGTATTTTTCTTCCCAGTAGATTGCGTTTACAAGAACTACGATGTATGGAAGATATCTTCGGAAAATACCTTTATATAGTTCTGGATTATTATAGAACTCCTTGAGACTGAATTTTCCACCATCCTTCCGCTGGGCGATGTCTTTTTCCTTAAATACAACTTTATAGATTGTATGCGGGTTATCCTTAATGATAAATAAGTCTTCTGGTTCAATCTCCTTGGTAGGGAAGAGATTGAGAACCTCTTGGGCTCCCTTGGACACTTTTCCATATCCTGCTATTCCCACAACAAAAGGTGTAAGTTCTTCAGGGAAACCCTTACTTTTTATCTCCTTTCCAACCTTTATTGTTTGCTTCTCTAAATCTTTAATTGTGGGAATTTCAATCACTCGTTTTATCTTGTTTAAAGGTGTAGAATAGCCTTCCCACTGGAGACGTCTTCCTGCTGCCCATAGCGATTCAATCATCCCGGCAATTCCTGCGAATTTACTGAAAGCTATGAGCCTTGTTCCATTTTCATCTGTTATACATTCATAATCTATTAGAGTGTCTCCCTTCTCCATCATTTTTTTCAACATTGGCATATTGTATTCTTGCCCTTTAATTGTATGTGAAAAAAAAAGATAGATTTTGTCTTTCTCAAAGAAATCCACAGGAATCTCTTTTATTCCCAAAATTATTGGAACATCGAGTTTTTCCTTTACCTTGGCTCCAACCTTCTTATATTCTTCTTCAGGAAATATCCTTATTGGAGAAGGCTGAATGATTGTTTTGATTGAATGGGTATTTAGAAGATATTCAACATCATCGGGAACAAGAGGTGCTCTTTTTTCCCATTCACTTTTATCTTCCCGGCGGATCCCAATCTTTGGTTTCATAGATAAATTATATCTACTGTAAAAACGTAATTTGTCAAGGTAAGGTTTTTGGATTAAATTTTAGGAAAAAGAAATTCTTTTCGTTAGCAGGTATTTATTCTTTGATAAATATTAAGCTATTAGGGAAATCCTATCAAAAACAGCCTCAAAGTTAATCTGATCGATATAACATAAAATCCTGGGTTACATCGAACTTTTTCCCATCACCGTAAGCATCTTCTCCGTAGAAATGGACCTTAACCTGAACCGTCTGCCAGTTAGTGTCATATGGCTCTGAAAACATCATTTTAACTGCCTCCCTGACCCGTATTGCCCAATCATAAAGACTGACTCTTATAGTATCTTCTTTTGTGGTTGAAGTTTTTAGGAGAAGGCTTAGATCTGAATACTTTGGACTCTGATATAGAAATTCATTTTCCTGCCCAACAGCAGAACTTCGATAGAATTCACAATAATATCCATTCACGTAG
>JGI24025J20009_10000196_pt1 | contig 47020 bp, 51 predicted proteins | sample Cruoilmetagenom3_FD_20009 | JGI IMG/M metagenome (IMG submission 20009)
CGAAGGGCCACCGCGACAGCCCGTTTGGCGTCGTTTTGGCCGATGATATAGCGGTCCAGTTCGGATACAATTTCGCGTGGGGTAAGGTCGGTCATAGTGCCTCCTGATAGGGTGGGAGTCGGTGTTTTAACGGGAAATTCGGTAGGGCATGCATGAGGATCGCGCGCAATTGCACCCACCAAGTGCCAAGGGCCGTGATGAATGCGCCCATGACCAGAAGGGTCGTTGCAATGCTCCAGTCGTCGCCCGATCCGGTGTCGAGCGCCCATGCAAGAATGATGCCGATATAGACAATGCCAGCGGTCAGGAACGAGCGCCGGTCAATCACAAGCGCGATGATTGCGATGAGGATCAGGGCGAGGCTGAGCAACGCGTATCCGGTTCCGCCGTCAATATTCAGCAGGCTGAGGGCGACGACGTTGACGATCGCGGGGGCGGCGAGGATATGTAGCCAAAACCCGCAGGCAGACAGCCGTGATATGCGGTAGGGGTCTTTGAGATCGAAATACATGCCACCAAGGAAGACGAAGACGCCGAAAATCAGCATTGTCCATGCCATCGTTGGATTGCGGCTAAGGTCGAATACACCATCGGCGTTACCGAGGAATACGGAGGCGAAGATGGACTCCGGTGCCATTATTCCTGCGATGGAAAAGGCTATCCCTGCCCCGAAAAGGCCAAACAGGAACATCGCAAAGGGCACGCGGAAGCGCCAGAAATAGCCGAGCATGGCTGAGGCAGAGATCGCAGAGACAGCAAGAGTGTGGTAACCGTTAGGATATTCTCCCTCGAAGTCGAAAATTAGCGCCACGGCAAGTGCGGAGATGGAACCGGCGAAAACTATTGCCAAGGCGATGCTTGGTAGCGTCATGCGGCGTTTCAAGGTGAAATAGGACGCGAGTCCGATCGCCAAAACCGCCGAAACCAGCAAGACAACGGTTACGTTACTGGTAAGCATCGCGACGGTTACAAACCCGCCATAAAGAATACCAAGGCCCACGGTCACGAATATCTCAGAAAACCCCTTGAACAGTTCGAAGGGTTCGTCTTCGGCACCCATGTTCTGGCGATAGCCAAGGCGCTGGTTGCCGATGGAAATCAGACGCGCGGCTTGCGCTTCGTCGATCACGCCAGCAGCAACGCCGGCGCGAATGTCATCGACCGAAAAGTCAGCCATGGATGCTTTCCACAGTCATATTGCCGTTCGTGTAGACACAAATCTCCGCAGCAATGGTCAGGGAACGACGGGCGATTACTTCGGCGTCTTCCTCGAAATCAAACATGGCGCGTCCCGCCGCGAGGGCGAAGTTGCCACCGGATCCGATGGCGGTTACGTCATGCTCGGGCTCTAGCACGTCGCCAGCGCCGGTGATTACGAACAGGTCTTTGCCGTCGGTCACGATCAGCATCGCTTCGAGGTTTTTCAGGTATTTGTCGGTTCGCCAGTCTTTGGCCAGTTCAACGGATGCGCGGGCGAGTTGTCCGGGCGCAGCCTCGAGTTTGACTTCCAAACGTTCCAACAAGGTAAACGCATCGGCGGTTGATCCTGCAAATCCGCAGACCACTTCATGTCCGCCCGGGCTTATACGGCGCACTTTGCGGGCCGAGCCCTTGATGATCGTCTGGCCAAGGCTAACCTGCCCGTCGCCTGCAATTACGACTTTGCCGCCTTTGCGCACACCGACAATCGTCGTGCCGTGCCAGCCGGGGAAATCAGGTTCTTTTTGCATGTCTGCCTCCAAGCGTTGGGATCAAATCCTATATGGAGGCTGGAGAGCGGGCGCACAAGTATCCCTGCGTTATGATTGACAGAACGCTGCCGCCGTGGGACGAATTTGATCTATGAAAGCGAGGTCCAGATGGCGGATTACACATGGTATGGGCATGACTTGAGCTACTTTTCTCGCAAACTGGAAAGTGCGCTGACTTTCTATGGCGCCCCGTTTGAGCGGGTCGAGGTGAAGCTTGGGGTTGTTACGGAAGAGGCACGCAAGCGGGCCGGAACCCATGTTATACCAGTGCTGGAAACGCCCGAAGGCTGGGCGCTGTGGGACACCACACCAATAATGTTTATGCTGGACGGTCGTTTTCCCAAGCGCCGGATGTTTGCGGATGGGGAATTGGGCATACTCATCCATATGATCGAGAACTTTCTAGATGAGTGGCTTGGCCGGACCGTCGTGCATTACCGCTGGCATTACCCGGAGTGCGCCAGTTTCGCCGCGCCGATTATGGCGATGGGGAACGAAGAGGTCGCCAAGGGAATCGCGGCATGGGGGCTGAAGGCATGCCGTGCGACAGGGGTTGAACCGCTGCACCAGCAGGCGATGGCCGAGGCCGAATATGAACGCATTTTAGCGTCTGCCGACCGGCAGTTACAACAAACACGATACCTCATGGGCGACGCGCCTTGTGCCGTTGACGCGGTAATATTGGGTGGCTTGCGGGCGCATACGATGGTTGATCCGGTGCCGCGTAAACTGGTGGATAAGTACCCGCGCGTGCGGGATTGGGCGTTGACGGATAATCCCGACGGAGCCGATGCTTGGGACGGGTGCGGTTCGGTTTACTCAACAGAATTCGCCCAAGATATGCTCACAGAAATGCGGGTCGGCTTTGAAGCATTTGCTTTGGGCAACAAGGTGGCTTTAGCGGCGGGTGAAAAACTGTTTACAGCGAATGTGTACGACGAGGACGTGACCTATCTGGCGCGCCCTTACCCCGAAAAAGCCCGCCAGATGGTGACCGAACACATCCTGCGCGAAGGGTCGGAAGCCTATGTCAGGTCGCTCGGGCTGGGGGATTTGTATTTGTGAAGGGCCGCAACCAAAATGGCTGCGACCCCTGCTAGATTGGATTACTCGCCGTAACCATAAGTTTCGGTAACGTAATCAATGTCTTTGTCGCCGCGCCCCGAAAGGTTCAGCAGGATCGATTTACCCGGATGGTTTTTAGCCTCGCGAAGCGCGAAGGCAACCGCGTGGGCGCTTTCGAGAGCGGGAATGATACCTTCGTGGCGAGACAGTTTATAGAACGCGTCGAGCGATTCTTTGTCGTCGGCGGTTGAATAGGTCACACGCCCGGTTTTCTGCAGGTATGCGTGCTCGGGCCCGACACCGGGGTAGTCCAGACCGGAGGCCAAAGTGTTCACCGGTGCAGGGTTGCCATTTTCGTCAACCAGTATTTTGGAGCGGAAACCGTGGATATCACCGTCTTGGCCATAGGTCAGCGTCGCGGCGTGATCGCCTAACTTGGAAGATGTTCCAAGCGGTTCGACACCGTATAGGGCAACGTCCTCGTCATCGAAGAAACCCGAGAAAATACCCATCGCGTTTGAGCCACCACCGACACAGGCCGTTACCATGTCTGGCAGCTCGCCAGTCATGTCGACGAACTGCTCGCGGGACTCGATGCCAACGATTTTCTGGAAGTCACGGACCATCATCGGGAACGGGTGCGGACCAACGACCGAGCCGATGCCGAACAGCGCATGATCGGCCTGATCGATATAGCTACCGAACGCGGAATCCACGGCTTCTTTCAGGGTTTTGGCGCCCTCGCCCACGGGTACAACCGTCGCGCCGAGCAGTTTCATGCGGACAACATTCGGAGCCTCTTTGGCGATGTCGACTTCGCCCATGTGGATTTCACATTCCATACCGAAATAGGCCGCAGCAGTTGCCAAGGCCACACCGTGTTGGCCAGCGCCGGTTTCGGCGATCAATTTGGTTTTACCCATGTGTTTGGCCAGCAATGCTTCGGCCATGCAGTGGTTCAACTTATGTGCACCGGTGTGGTTGAGATCTTCGCGTTTGGCGTAGATCTGCGCGCCACCAGCCATGTCGGACAGGTTTCTGAGGTGCGAGATCGGGGTTGGGCGACCTTGAAAATGTTTGCGGATATAACGAAGGTCGTTGATGAACTCCGCAGACTTCGACAGGCGGTCGTAAGCGTCGCAAATCTCGGCAAAATGCGGAACCAGTGGCGGTGGTAGCATGGCGCCACCGTATTCACCAAAAAATCCGTCGCGGTCGGGGGTAGTTTTCAAATAAGGTTTCATAGCGCTTCCCATCAGTTTATCGTTTTGACACGATAAACTTGGGGCAGATGCAGCCTCGAGTGCAAGAAAAAAAGGGCAGCATTTTCGTACCACCCTTTAATTACTTGATTTGACCGTCGCCTAAAGCGTGCGTTCGATTTCTTCGGTGGTGAAAATCTCGATCACGTCGCCTTCATGGATGTCTTCGTAGTTCTCGAAGGCCATACCACATTCCTGACCGGACTGGACCTCTTTAACTTCGTCTTTGAAGCGCTTGAGGGTTTTCAGCTTGCCAGTATGGATCACAACGTTGTCGCGAAGCAGGCGAACGCCAGCAGCGCGGCGCGCGACACCTTCCGTAACCAGACAGCCCGCGATTTTGCCAGCGCCAGTGATTTTGAACACCTCTTTGATCGAGGCGTAACCGATGAAAGTTTCCTTGATCTCGGGCGATAGCAGGCCGGAAGCGGCTTTCTTAACGTCATCGACCAGATCGTAGATGATCGAGTAGTACCGGATTTCGACGCCCTTTTGATTGGCAGCGTTACGTGCCGGTGCGTTCGCACGGACGTTGAAGCCGATGATTGGCGCGCCGGAAGCTTCGGCCAGTGTCACATCGGATTCGGTGATCGCACCAACGCCGGAGTGTAGAACCTGAACGCGAACGTCTTCGTTGCCGACTTTTTCCATCGCCTGAACGATTGCCTCGGCAGAACCCTGCACGTCGGCCTTCATAACGATTGGCAGAACCGCTACGTCTTCGTCCGCCTTGGCTTTAGCCAACAACTGATCGAGTGTTGTCGCTGCACCAGCTGCCGCGCGTTTGTCTTTTGAAACCTGCGCACGATAATCTGCGATTTCACGGGCTTTGGCTTCATCAGGAACAACGTTCAGAACGTCGCCGGCTTCGGGTGTGCCGTTAAGGCCCAGAACCTCGACCGGAATCGATGGGCCGGCTTCGTTCACACGGTCGCCTTGGTCGTTGATTAGCGCGCGGACTTTACCCCACTGCTCACCCACAACGAAGATATCGCCGCGTTTCAGCGTACCTTTTTGCACCAGAACGGTTGCGACAGGGCCGCGGCCTACGTCGAGCTTGGCCTCGATCACCGCGCCTTCGGCAGGACGATCAGGGTTGGCTTTCAGTTCCAGCAATTCAGCCTGAAGCGCGATGTTTTCCAGCAGAGTATCAAGGCCCTGACCGGTCATCGCCGAAACTTCAACGTCAAGCACGTCGCCCGACATGGCTTCCACGATAACTTCGTGTTGCAACAATTCGGTGCGAACCTTCATCGGGTCAGCGCCTTCTTTGTCGCACTTATTGATGGCAACGATCATCGGAACGCCAGCCGCCTTGGAGTGGGCGATCGCCTCGATGGTCTGTGGCATCACCGAGTCATCGGCTGCAACAACGAGGATAACGATGTCCGTAACCTGTGCCCCGCGCGAGCGCATCGACGTGAACGCCGCGTGGCCCGGAGTATCGAGGAACGTCAGTCTGGCGCCGCTCTCGGTAGTCACCTGATATGCACCGATGTGCTGGGTGATACCACCGGCCTCGCCCGATACAACATTCGCTTTGCGGATTGCATCCAGCAGCGAGGTTTTCCCGTGGTCAACGTGGCCCATGATGGTGATGATCGGCGCGCGTGGTTTCAGATCGGCCTGATCTTCTTCCTCGGCAACAATTACATCTTCAACGTCGGCATCGGAAACACGAACAACTTTGTGGCCGAATTCTTCGATGATCAGTTCGGCTGTATCCGCATCAATTGTTTCGTTCTGCGTCGCCATGATGCCGTTTGTCATCAAAGCTTTCACAACCGCAGCCACACGTTCGGCCATTCGGTTGGCAAGTTCCTGAACCGTGATGGCTTCGGGCAACTGCACTTCGCGGACGACTTTTTCGTGCTCGATCGGACCGCGGAGTTTAGCTTTTTCACGTTCAGCGCGACGTTTCATAGCCGCCATGGAACGATGTTTGTTTCCACCGCCGCCCAACGCCTGATTGATCGTTAGCTTGCCCGAACGGCGACGGTCATCGCCTCCGCGACCACGGGTCGTTTTCTTCTCGTCTTGGCGAGGTGCCGCCTTTTTAACGGTCGGCGCAACACGGCCAGCTTCGGCGCGCGCGGCGCCTGTTTGTGCGGCGGCTGTATCCTGCGCGGTGGGTTCTTTATCTGCAGCTTTAGCGGGTTTCTCGGCTTTGGCCGGTTTGGCTTTGGCTTTTTCTTCTGCAGCAACGCGCGCTTCTTCTGCCTCGCGTTGTGCCCGGATTTCTTTTTCCGCAGCTGCGCGTTCGACAGCGTCAATTTCGGCGCGACGGCGTTCGCGTTCAGCGGCGCGTGCATCACCTTCGGCTTTTTCTTTAGCCTGACGTTCGGATTCCATTGCCTGCGCAGCTTCTAGCGCCTTGCGACGGCGTTCCAGTTCACCATCCGACACACCAACAGCGGACGTCCGGCGAGAGCCTGGCTTTCCTGATGTTGCAGCGCCCGATTTAGGTACCACGACACGTTTACGTTTGGTTTCGACAACGACCGCCTTGCTGCGACCGTGGCTAAAGCTTTGGCGCACGGTTCCGGGCCCACCGCTCAAGCTGAGTGGTTTACCTTTGCCGTCGTTATCTTTTGAATCGCTCATTCTCGTCTTAACCTTTCAGTGCGGAGGCACTCTCCGCTAATCACGTGCCCAAAGGGCTTTATTCGCTGCGCAATCCGGCTAGGCGGGTTGCATCATAAAGGACTCGGTTTGTGATGCCGTCCTTCGTCATGGCGGCATGTATCACAGTATCTCGTCCAAAGGCCATGCCCAATTCACTGCTTGTCAGGCAATCAATCAGGGTTTCCGGCCCGTCTGGTGGTCTTAACGCGGTTTTCCCGCGCTCGGACCCGTCGGAGGCTTGCAGAAGGACGGCGGCTTTGTCGTCCATCAACCAGCCTTTTACCTTTTCAAGACCCGCAACCGCGCGCCCTGCTTTACGTCCCATCGAAACCATGTCGACAACGCGCCGTGCCAAGATCGCCTCGACCTGATCCGAAAGATCAGGCGCGGCTTTCGCTGGCGCTTTGGCGGCGCGGGCAAACAAACCCTTGCTCACCGCCTCGTCAATCGCCTTGCGACTGGCGGTTACCCACATGCCGCGACCCGGGAGCTTTTCCAGCACATCAGGCACAACCTGATTGTCCGGCCCGACAGCAAAGCGGATCAAGCCCGACTTGCCTTCGGTTTCGCGGGTCACAATACAGCGGCGTTCAGCCTCCGCATGTGGTTTTTTCCAGTGCACTTCGTTCACGGCGATCTCCTCGAAGCCCTATATCAGGCTTCGTCCTCCGTTGCGTCTTCTTCGGTTTCAGCGGCCTCTGCTTCGGCATCTTCCGCCATCTGCTCCTCGGTTACCCAACCGAGTGCCAGACGTGCATTCATGATCAACGTCTGCGCTTCTTCCAGACCAACGTCGAACTGCTCCAGCAGACCCTCGTCTTTTACGCGCTTGCCTTCGACAGTTGTGTATCCACCAGCCAGTTCCCAATCCGCACAAGTCGCGAATTCTTCCAGCGTCTTGATGCCGTCTTCGGCCAGAACCGCGAACATCTGAGGTGTCAGACCTTCATAGTCAAACAAGCTTTGCTCAACACCGAGTTCCTTGGCTTTTTCGATAGCCTTGGTGTTGATTTCGTCCAGACACTCGCGTGCACGCGCTTGCAGTTCTTCGGCAGTTGATTCTTCAAAGCCGTCAATCGACAGCAGTTCGTCCAACTCAACAAAAGCAACCTCTTCGAGTGTCGCAAAGCCTTCGGAAACCAGCAACTGTGCAACCATCTCGTCGACGTTCATGGTTTCCATGAACAAGGCTGTGCGGGCGTTGAATTCAGCCTGACGGCGTTCGGATTCTTCTGCTTCGGTCATGATGTCGATGTCGAAGCCTGTGATCTGGCTCGCCAGACGCACATTCTGACCACGACGGCCAATCGCCAGCGACAACTGGTCTTCGGGCACAACAACCTCGATCCGGTCGGCTTCTTCGTCCAGAACAACCTTCGCAACTTCGGCAGGCTGCAATGCGTTCACAAGGAAAGTAGCCGCGTCGTCATTCCATGGAATGATATCGATTTTCTCACCCTGAAGTTCGTTCACAACGGCCTGCACACGCGAACCGCGCATACCGACACAGGCACCAACAGGATCAATCGAGTTATCATATGACACAACACCGATTTTCGCGCGCGAACCCGGGTCGCGGGCAACAGCTTTGATTTCGATGATGCCGTCGTAGATTTCCGGCACTTCCATTTTGAACAGCTCGGCAAGGAATTCCGGCGCGGTGCGCGATAGGAAAATCTGCGGGCCACGCACTTCGGAACGCACTTCGCGGATATAGGCGCGAACACGGTCGCCGGTACGGAATGCTTCGCGGTTGATCAGCTGGTCACGACGCAAAACAGCTTCGCCGCGGCCTACGTCCACGATCACGTTGCCATACTCGACACGTTTGACGGCGCCGTTGATGATTTCGCCAACGCGATCTTTGAATTCTTCGAACTGACGCTCACGTTCCGCTTCGCGCACCTTCTGCATGATAACCTGCTTGGCGGATTGTGCGGCGATACGGCCAAAGTCCATTGGTGGTAGCGGGTCGGTCAGAACACTGCCAACTTCGGCGTCGGCCTGAATTTCCTTGGCGTCGGCCAGTGTCAGCTCGGTCCACTGGTTTTCAACTTCGTCCACAACAGTCCGGCAACGAGTCATCGTCAACTCACCGGTTTTCCGGTCAATGTAGGCACGGATATCGTACTCAGCACCGTAACGCGAGCGCGCAGCCTTACCGAGACTCTCTTCCATAGCCCCAATAACCAAATCCGGGTCAATCAGTTTTTCGCGGGCAACGGCGTCTGCGATCTGCAACAACTCCAACCGGTTTGCACTGGTAATAGCCATGATTTATTCCTCTTCCGTGTCGGAATTTTCTTCCGTTTGAATTTCGTCAAATTGGGTTTCGTCGAGATCAGCCCCTTTGCGGGCCTTCAGGCTCTCGGCGATTAGTTCATCTGTCAGCAATAGCTTGGCTTCTGTGATCCAGTCGAATTCGAGGCCGATCAATCCTTCGGATATCTCGATCAGCACGTCGTTTTCTTCAACACCGCGCAGTGTACCATTGAAACGTTTACGTCCGTCGATCAACTCGCTGGTTAAAAGCCTTACTTCGTAGCCCTCGAAGGTCTCGAAATCCTTCAAACGAGTCAGCGGGCGGTCGATGCCGGGGCTGGAAACTTCAAGGGAATACTCACCCTCAATCGGGTCTTCCACGTCTAGCACGGCGGACAACGCGTGCGAAATCTCGGCGCAGTCATCCACAACGATACCGCCGTTCGGGCGATCAGCCATAATCTGCAGGATCATGGTTTTGCCGGATATCAGGCGCAGGCGCACCAGCTCATACCCCAGATCCTCGATCACAGGGGTTACGATTTCGGCCAGTCGAACGTCGATGGCGGTTTTGGCTATAAGATCGGACATATCTCTCCAGAACACAAAAAAACGGGCGCGCGGCCCGTTACAATTTCCGGTGGAAGCTTGGGGGTGGAAGCCAATCTTGCCGCTGTTGTCAGCCATATACGCCCGCCAGTGGCGGAATGCAAGGCCCAAGCTCAATCACAACCGCCGAGCGCAGCGAGGCCACCGGTTCGTTCAAACCCTATGGCTAGCGCGGATCCAGCCCACGGAAGAACAAATCCTCCAAAAACTTGCCTCCGGTCGTGATCGGATCAGGATCTTTTTCGCCCAGAACCGCCCGCATCTGCACCGCAAAATCCGCGTAATGCTGTGTGGTTGCCCAGATCGCAAAAATCAAATGGTAAGGATCTGCTTGTGCCAATCGCCCCTCGTCCATCCATTTCTGGAAAATACCCACCGAACGATCGACCAGCTTTTTCAGCGCTCCGTCCAGTTCCCCCGAAAGCCGTGGCGCGCCGTTCAGGATTTCGATAGCGAACAGCCGGCTTTCACGTGGGAACTTGCGGGAAAACTCGAGCTTGGCACAAATATACCGCATAATTTCCTTATGCGGATCACCGGCCTGATCAATGCCTTCCAGTGGTTTCAACCAGGTTTCCAGCAGTCGGCTGAGCAGCGTCCGGTAAATGACCTCTTTGCCCGCGAAATAATACAACATATTCGGCTTGGATAATCCCGCAACCTCGGCAATCTGGTCCAGTGTAGCTCCGCGAAATCCGTTTTCCGAGAATACCTGCAACGCCGCGTCTAGAATAATCTCCCGCTTTTCACGTTGTATGCGTGTGTTTTTAACTGCCACCGCTTATTCCCTTTTGTATTTTTTAACAGCCTAAGGCATTTCACCTAATAATTTCAATCCGGTATAACGTTTTTAGGCCGATCCGCTGCGACATCCTTGCCCTTTCGAACAGAATCAATGTTGCGCTTCCGATCTGCATGGTAGTTTTCAGCATCTCCGAAATCCGAGAAGTCCCCATACCAGCCATGATAAGCACCCATCTTATTGGCATGTTTAACCGGGCACCAGAATGCTTCGGTACGCGCCGCAATCTCCAGCGAATAGGCCAAAAGGCCATTGCCATAACCACAATAGGCGCAATTCAGTTTTTCCAGAATGTTGAGATACGCCAGATGGTGCCGGTCGATAACAATATAATCCCTCCGACGCACCTTCGGGATGCCGTAAGCCGGAAAACAAATTGCCTGATAAAGGCTGACAAAAATATCCAGCAATACAAACGGCACGATAAGCGAATAGATTACCGGCATCGTCAGAACATTTTTAAGGCGGGCCTTTGCGATATATTGCCAGAGCACCTGTCTGAACTGTTTTTGCCGTTTCAGCGTTTCAGACTGAAATTTGATGCGTCGGTTTACAATCGAGTAGCTGAACTTCTCGGCCTTCTCTGAAAGAGCGGCCTCCAACTCGTCCTGCAATCTATTGATACGCTCGACAATATTCTGAATACGATTTGACATATCCGATCCTCTCGTTCGATGAGATCGATTAAACAACAGTATCGCGACGCAATCTACCGTTTTATCAAACCCAGTTTTTCGCGGTTGAAATACCGCCAGTTCATCAAGACCGCGGCGAAGGCCAAGCCGATAGCCAAACCGCTCCACACACCAACGCCGCCGAAATCGAAGACAAAGGCCAGACAATAGGCCGAGGGGACGCCAACCGCCCAATAACTGAAAATCGCGATGAGCATCGGCATACGCGTGTCCTTCATTGCGCGCAGCAAGCCCGCTCCGAGAACCTGCAAAGTATCGACGATCTGGAACGTCGCCGCCACCGCTAGCAACGGGATTCCATAGGCTATGATCAGCAAGGCATCCGGATTGCTCTCCTCAAGATACAGCGAAATCAGCGGTCGTGGCATCAACACAAAAAGCGTTGCGGAAAATACTGCGAAGCCGATACCGAGCACGAGCACCATCTGTCCGACCTTGCCTATCGCGACGTCGTCCTTGCGCCCGATCGCCCGCCCCAAACGAACAGTCCCCACTTGCGAAAAGCTGAGCGGGATCATGAAAGCGATCGAAGTTATTTGCAGCGCAATCCCGTGTGCCGCCAATTCAATCGTCCCGATCCACCCCATCATCACCGAGGCGACCGCAAACAATCCGACCTCCGCCAGAATAGTAAGGCCGATGGGTAAACCAAGGCGGAAAACTTCCCTGAAGGCCACCCAGTCGGGGCGCCATAGTCGGACAAAGATTTCGTGTTCCCGCAATGCGGGAACGGCCCAGCAATACCAAACCAAGCCCGCAGCAGTGACAAAATTAGTAATAACGGTGGCCACGGCGGCACCGGCCAGTTCCATCCGTGGCATGCCCAAATTACCGAAAATGAAGGCATAGTTCATAAAGGCGTTCACAGCGACGCCCGTTAAAGTGACCCACAACACAATTTGCACGCGCTCGATTGCCGACAAATAGGACCGTAGAACCGAGACAAGAAGCACCGGAAAAACTGACCACTGCGCGATACGTATGTATTCCTGCGCCATGCTCGCCAGTTTCGGGTCTTGACCAATCGACAATAACAAAGCTTCGGCATTCCATAAGAACGGCATCATCAGCGCGCCGTAGATCATGACAATCCAGAAGCCCATGCGGACCGAGCGGCGCAGACTACGTTCGTCATCCTCACCAGCTGCTTGCGCCGCCAAAGGCATTACTGCGTTTGCGAGGCCGAAACCCACCACGAGTACTACGAAAACCATAGTTGTCGCCAGAACCGAAGCTGCAAGGGTTTCCGCCCCGAGCCAGCCCAGCATCATGGTATCAATAAAATTGATCCCCATTTGCGCCAACTGCGTTCCAATTAACGGCAACCCAAGCACCATGGTTGCGCGAAAATGCGCAGGCCAGCTGTTGTCCTGCGGGTGCGCAGGTGCTTTTGATCCAGTCGTAGTCATAATTCCACCTGATGGTCCGCAATGAAAAATCCGCGGCGGTTTCCGGACGCTAGCAGAAACCAAGTGCTTCTTGCCACCCTTAATCCGGTTGCCGTCGCGTATTGAACAGCTTGCCGCCCGTGCCGACCGTCGCTAGTATCGCCCGGAATTTCGAACGAGGACCTTATGCCCCTTTTCCGTGCCATGCTTATGGCAACCATTATTTTCTTTGCCGATCGTATCACCAAATGGATCGTGGTGGAGTATATGGAGCTGTCACGGCGCATATATATCGAGGTGTATCCGCCCTACCTGAATTTCATGATGGCCTGGAACGAAGGCATCAATTTTGGCCTGTTCGGGTCGAACAATGATTTCACACGCTACCTGTTGATCGCTATCGCATTTGCAATCGTAATTGGCTTGGTCTTTTGGGTGCGCAACAAAGAAGGCTGGCTCGTGCCGCTTTGTGTCGGCGCGATTATCGGTGGTGCGATGGGTAACGTGCTGGATCGTGCAGTATACGGCGCGGTGGCCGATTTCCTCAATATGTCGTGCTGCGGGATAGACAATCCTTTCGCCTTCAACATTGCTGACATCGCGATTTTCGCCGGCGCCTTCGGTCTGATCGTTTTCGCGGATCCGAAACGGAAGCGCTAACATTTCCCACATGGCAGAATCGGCTATGGGTATGCTATACTTAGTGGCATGAACGTCCAGAACCCCAACATACCGTCCAAGCGGCGGCCAATTCGCCAGCTAGACGACGCGGCGGCTAACCGTATCGCGGCGGGCGAGGTTGTCGAGCGTCCAGCTTCGGCGGTGAAGGAGTTGGTGGAAAACGCGCTGGATGCCGGAGCTACGCGAATAGATATCGCCCATGCGGACGGCGGCAAAACCCTTATCCGCGTTAGTGACGATGGGCATGGAATCCCTGCTGACGAGCTGCCGCTGGCGCTGTCCCGCCATGCGACGTCCAAAATCGACGGGTCGGATTTGCTGAACATCCACTCTTTCGGTTTTCGCGGCGAGGCCCTGCCCTCCCTTGGTGCCGTTGGCCGCCTGACGATCACGTCGCGCTTTACCGGCTCGCCCGAAGCCGCACGAATATCCGTGAACGGTGGCGCAATCGGCGCTGTCGAGCCGGCCGCCCTGACCAAGGGCACTATTGTCGAATTACGCGACCTATTCCACGCCACCCCCGCCCGCCTGAAATTCATGCGTACCGACCGCGCCGAAGCGCAAGCCATCGGGGACGTAGTAAAGCGCCTCGCCATGGCGGAACCGCACGTCGGGTTTATCCTACGCGATGTATCCGGCGGCGGCGAAGGGCGCGTGACTTTCCGCGCCGACCCGCAGTCAGGCGATATGTTCGATGCGCTATCAGGCCGGCTTCGCGGTATTCTCGGGGCCGACTTCACGACCAATGCCATGAAGATCAACGCCGAGCGGGAAGGCTTGTTACTGACGGGTTTTGCCGCCCTGCCAACCTATTCTCGTGGCGCAGCGGTAGCGCAGTTCTTCTTTGTGAACGGCAGGCCAGTTCGCGATAAACTTCTGGTCGGGGCGCTACGCGGTGCCTATTCCGACTTTCTCAGCCGTGATCGCCATCCGGCTGTCGCCCTGTTTCTGTCCTGTGATCCCGAACGCGTCGACGTTAACGTGCATCCGGCAAAATCCGAGGTCCGGTTCCGTGAACCGGGTGTCGCGCGTGGCCTAATCGTCTCCGCCCTAAGGCACGCGTTAGCCGAGGCTGGTCACCGTGCATCGACAACGGTTTCCAATGCGACTCTCGGAGCGATGCGGCCCGAAACCCCGAACGCGCGGGTTTACCAAATGGACCACGCATCCCAATCGGCGTTGCGGGGGGCGTATCAGTTCCAGCAACCCGCGCATCAACAAGACAGCTTTCAAGAAAGTTTCACCGCGTTTGACCACATGTCGGGTCGGGTGGAACCCGAACCGAGCGCCGAGGACGGGGCGACAGCCCTTGACGAGGCGCTCCCCCTCGGTGCTGCCCGTGCGCAGTTGCACGAAAACTACATCATTGCGCAGACCGCCGACGGAATGATCCTCGTTGACGCACATGCCGCGCATGAACGTCTGGTGTATGAGCGTTTAAAGAACCAGATGGTCGAAAAAGGCGTCGCCGCACAGGCGCTGTTAATCCCCGAAATCGTCGAGATGTCCGCTGACGATATATCGCGCCTCCTGGCAGCCGCCCCCGATCTTGCGCCCTTGGGACTGACGGTCGAAGCCTTTGGCGGCAACGCTATTTGTGTCCGCGAGACCCCCGCAATCCTCGGCGAAGTCAACGCCCGCGCCATGATAGAGGACATTGCCGACGAGTTAACCGATCTGGGTCAGACACAAACCGTTAAAGACCGTATCGAAGCCATCCTGTCGCGTGTTGCCTGTCATGGATCGGTACGCACCGGTCGCCGGATGTCCGCACCCGAAATGAACGCCCTGCTGCGAGAAATGGAAGCAACCCCCCATTCGGGGCAATGTAACCATGGCCGCCCGACTTATGTTGAGTTAAAAATGACCGATATTGAACGCCTGTTCGGGCGAAGCTAGGAGGCATTGATGTCTGAGGCAGCTCTTCCAAACCATCCGTTACGTTTCGAGCTCAGCAACGAGCTGCATGCCCGTCCGTTCCCCGAACTTAAAGCACCGTGTCGTGCCGCGTTCCTCGCCATCAAAAAGCCCGAAAAAGCGGTGGAGCGTGATCGTTCGCTGGACCGAAAACACTTGATCGAACTTCTCGACCGCTACGGCGCTCCTCATCCTGCACCGAATGCCGGACATTATTCCGGTCAGGTCGGGCGCGGGTTTTTGAAATGGGAAATGCACACGGAGTTCGTTACCTACACGATTTTTGCGGATGACGTCGCTGCAGTTCCCTTCGACAGCGCTGTGTTTTCTATTTTCCCTAAGGACTGGTTGGCCGACGCACCGGGGGCTGTTTTGACCTCTGCCCTCGTTCGGGTTGAGGAATACAAGGATCAAGCCGAGCTGGATCATATTCTCGACACAAAAATCCCCAACTGGTTCGTGCCCGAAAGCCTCGCAGCCTCGCGCGTGATTGACGACGAAGCGATCGTTGCCGGCGATTTCAGAATTGATGAAGCCGGCCACGTCCGCTTCGCTGTTCTAACCAAACCGGAAATCGGACTTCGGCGACTTGGGCGCATTGTGCAAAGGCTTCTTGAGATTGAAACCTACAAGACCTCGTCGATGTTAACGCTCCCGATTGCGAGGTCCGTATCTCGTCGCGTCGGGGAACTGGATCAGGATCTGACTGAACTCGTGCAGCGGATGGCCTCTGGCACCGGGGACGAAATCGGCACATTGGATCGCCTGCTGAAAATGGCGGCGGATATCGAACTGCTGTCCTCCTCAACCGCGTTTCGTTTCGGGGCCGCTGGCGCATACGAGGCAATTGTCCACCGTCGCATCGGAGTGCTTCGCGAGGAACGCCTGATGGGGCGTCAGCTGTTTAGCGAGTTCATGACCCGTCGATATGATCCCGCTATGCGTACCTGTCGCTCGGCGCAGGGGCGCCTGAACGACCTTTCGGCCCGCGCCGAACGCGCCGCCAATCTTTTACGCACAAGAGTTGACGTCGCCTCGGCTGAACAGAACCACAAAGTCTTACAACAAATGGACCGCCGCGCCGCGCTTCAGTTGCGTTTGCAAGGAACGGTCGAAGGGCTGTCGGTTGTCGCCATCAGTTACTATGCGGTCAGCCTAACGGGTTATCTTCTGACACCGCTCGCTGACGGATTCGGCGTCGATAAAACCGGCGTGCTCGCGCTTGCGACAATACCGGTTATCGCCCTTGTGTTTCTGATCTCACGTCGTATCCGAAAACACATAGGGCACTGATTTCGTCAGGTTAAAAAATGCNACATTGACCAAAAGGTTGAATATTGTTGTTATTTCATTAAGATAAAGAAACTGTATAGATATTATTAGCGGGCATATGTGATGCCTTGCATAGTCAAGTAAATCGTTCTCGAGCACGTAGGTCAGAGCGTTTGGTATAATAGCTAGCGGTTTGATTTCATGGCACTTATTAATATTGGGTTTGTATAATGCAAAACACACATCAAAAGCGCAACTTTACGGCGCGGCTAAAACAATTGATTCGTAATTTTGGCGACGAAAGCGGTGCCACGACGGTTGAATTCGTCCTTTGGGTTCCGGTTTTCATGCTTATCCTGATGTTAACAGTGGACGTAAGCCTGCTGTTTTTGCGCCAATCCAACCTGTGGCAAGTAGCGAGGGATACGGCGCGTCAGGTCTCGATCGGGCAAAAAGATGCGATCACGGGTCACACTTACGCAACGGATAAAGGCACTTTTGGTGGTGACACTCCGGATGTAGATATAACCGTTGACGAAACGTATCGATGGGTGCGCGTTGATATTAGTGTTCCGATGAGCAACGTCGGTGTATTTGGTATTTTTAAAGTTGGCGGAAAAGTGATTACCATCGGTGGCACGGGTGACCTTGTCGCTTCGGTAACACATCGACTTGAACCTGAATAAAATACGCATTGGGGATACCAAAATGCACAAAATTATTGAAAAGACCAAGCGGTTTATCCGCAACGAAGACGGTATTGCGACGGCGTGGTCTATCGGCTGGCTAATCCTGTGCTTCTCGATTGCGGGCCTGTCGATCGACGTCACGAACGCCTGGAAAGTTAAGCAATTCCTGCAATCCACCGCCGACGTATCCGCCCATGCGGGTGGTTTGGTATTGGGATCTGTAAATAACGAGGGCATCCAAGCAGCCGTCGCCATCGAAGCCAACAAGCTCGCGACGATAAACATGAACCAGAGCCGGTATGGCGATGTGCTCGTAAACAGTGACATCATAGTCGGGTTCTGGGACGGGGATACGAAAATTTTCACGGAATTGGAGGTCGGAGACACCGACATTCCGAACGCTGTTCGCGCAATTACGCGTCAGGACGGCATCGCGAGCTCCAGTGTCGGCACCTTCTTCTTGCGGTTTGTCGGCTTTGACGCTTTCACGGTTGCTGCGTCCGCTACAGTTGAAAAATTTGTGTCTATGTGTGAAACGGATGGCATAATTTCAGCCGGAGTTGTCGAAATGTCGACAACACAGAAGTTCTGGGGCAATTTTTGTGTGCACGGCCAAGGCGGGTTGAAAATGTCGCAAAGCAATGAATGGAACGACGAGACCATTGCAAGTATGTCGACATCNGGTACCTGCGATCCGGATGTAGATAGATGTACAGATGATGATACCAACCCCGGCATCGTAAGGGCGTTTCGATACTACAACAGGCCGAATACCAAAGCGACACCGGAAAGCATTGCCGGATATATCGGAGCCCTGCAAATCGGAAGTAGAGACGTAATATCGACCGACGTTATTCCAGACGGGGTCGTCGTTAATACCACTTTCGTTGACCAGAAGGATTTTGATGTCACAACGCTGGTTGCCAACACGATCTATACCGTCAGCTGCAGCAATGACGCCATTCCTGGGGTTCGCGACGCGCTAAGAGGTAACGACAGGAACAAAACGAGTGTGGAGATGGGTAATGCCGCTGCACACACAACCGTTTCCAACGTTGTTATAATTTCCGATTGTGTGCTCAATTTCGATGACACGGTTACCTATCAGGATGCGATTATCGCTACGACGAGCACCAATGCCAATTCGATAAACGGAAGTTCTGGTGTGTCATTCGGAAATGCGGCAAAAAGCTGTGCACCGGGTGGCGACGTTATCCTGATCAGCCAAGGTGGCGCAGGTTTCGCCGCCAAATGGGAATCATACGACCTCGAAATGGTGGTTGCCGGAGATGTTTCATTGGCGTCACGCTCGTCGTCGGGCGATCCGATCGTGCATACCGGTACCAATATATACAACGGTGGTGATGTGAAACTTACGACCAAGCATGAATTCGTAAGTTGCCCTAATCCACAAGATCCTTCGCTCGACCTTAAATACACGCTTCGCTACGTTGAATAGGTTGGTCTTTGCCTAGCCTACCAAGCCTCTAGGTTGTCATTTTCGATATCGGAAATGTGCTGATAACGTGGCATCCTGAACGGCTTTATGACACCCTTATGCCTAAAGGAAACCGCCGCGCGATGTTTGCGGCGGTTGATTTACACACCATGAATGACAAAAGAACACCGACGCGGAAGAGGCGCTAGGCAGGCACGGGCATTTGTTCTCGTTGCAAGATGAAGGAAACGGCCGCCCATAATAGCATTGGCAACAGCGGTAATATCACCTGGGTCGATTGCGGTCTGGATGACACGCTTGCCACACTATATGTCGGCTGGGGTCGCACGGATTTGGAATACCTACAAACCAACACCACTTTGACTTCGATGTCAGAGCGTGTTTTGTCGGAATGCCTTAATTTTCAGCTTAAACCAAGCCGTCAAGGAGCGTTGGAAAACTGCGTCGACTGGTTCATGCAACTACTGCCGTTAGGGCAGCTGCATTCCCTTCTCTTGAAGGTTAATGTATAGTCTGGTGATCGTTTGAAACAGGACCGCCCAATGCATTTGCTTAAGATACTCGTGATTATGCCCGCGCTCGCGCTACTTGTCGCCTGCGCACCCAAGGAAAACGTGAGTACAAAAAATACAAGTGCGCAGGTTTGTTTGGCCGAGGCGATTTATTTCGAGGCCCGTGGTACCGGCGAAGTTGGTCGACGTGCCGTTGGCGAGGTCATTTTGAACCGCGCCGCCCACTCCGAATTTCCATCGTCGGTTTGCGGGGTTGTAGACCAACGCTATAACGGTTCCTGCCAGTTCTCTTATCGCTGCGCGGGTACGTTGGCTTACAATGACCAACAAGCGTTAGCTAACGCGCGCGAAACGGCTTCAGATCTCCTGAACAATAGCAACAAAGACATAACAAACGGCGCCTTGTTTTTCCACGCCGCGTCCATGGCCCCGGGGTGGTTTGGAACGTTGACACGACTAGGCACATTTGGCGGCAATATTTTTTATAAGTGATCAACGCAAATCCGTTTGGCGCTGTTAATACTTGACCAAATTCAGATGAGAATCTTCACTCTCGCCAAATTATTCAGGAGCCGATAATGCACCAACCCGTCATTTCAGGAACCGGCGTTTTTACACCATCCGAGATTATTACCAACGATGAGCTTGTGGCGACATTCAACGCCTATGCAGACAATTTTAACGCCGAACACGCCGCCGAAATAGCTGCCGGCGAGATCGCCGAGATGGCGCATTCCAGTAGCGAGTTCATCGTAGCAGCAAGCGGCATACATCAACGCCATGTACTTGATAAAACCGGCATCCTTGACCCCGAAGTCATGCACCCACTGTTGCGCCAACGTTCGGACGATGAGCCGGGCGTAATGGCGGAAATGGCTGTTGATGCCTGCAATAAGGCGTTGGCCAAGGCCGGAAAGAGGGCCGCCGACGTGGATGCGGTGATTGTTGCGGCGTCCAATCTGGAGCGCGCCTATCCGGCGATCGCGATCGAGGTGCAAGACCTGCTAGGCATCAACGGTTTCGGTTTTGACATGAACGTCGCCTGCTCGTCGGCCACCTTTGGCATTCAGGCGGCCAGCGATATGATCCGCTCGGGTTCAGCACGCGCTATTCTGGTGGTAAATCCCGAAATCTGTTCGGGCCATCTGGAATGGCGTGACCGCGATTGCCATTTCATCTTTGGCGATGTTTGCACGGCAACACTGATCGAACGGAAAGAAGATGTGACCGCCCTGCATTTCGAAGTGATCTCGACCAAATGCCTGACACAATTTTCGAACAACATCCGAAACAACAACGGCTTCCTTCGTCGATCCCGCCCAGATGGCGTGTCCGACCGGCGCGATATGCAATTCATGCAAAACGGGCGAAAAGTTTTCAAAGAAGTGCTTCCGATCGTGTCAAAACACATCCTTAGCCATCTCGAAGCCGAAGGTGCCAGCCCGGACCAGTTGAAACGCCTGTGGCTACATCAGGCGAACAAAGCCATGAATGATTTCATTGGCCGTAAAGTTCTGGGGCGGGTGCCGGAACCGGGTGAACAGCCGAATATTTTGCAGGATTACGCAAACACTTCTTCGGCTGGGTCTATCATCGCATTCGCTCAATACTCGGACGATATTGAAAACGGCGAACTCGGGTTGATTTGCTCGTTTGGTGCAGGGTATTCAGTGGGATCTGTGTTGCTAAAACGGGTTTGTTGATCGATGGCCAAGCTATACTTTAACTACTCCACCATGAATGCCGGAAAAAGCACGATCCTGCTGCAAGCGGCGCATAACTATCGCGAACGCGGGATGGAGACCTATCTTCTAACCGCCCGTCTAGATGACCGTGTTGGACAAGGCAGAATTGGCAGCCGGATCGGTATTGGTGCCGACGCCGACATGTTCGAGGTAGACAGCGATCTGTTTGCGATGGTCAAGGCGCAGCAAGCCATAGAAGACTTCGTTTGCATCCTGATCGACGAAGCCCAGTTTCTAAGCGAAGCGCAGGTTTGGCAATTGGCGAGGGTGGTAGACGACCTGAAGATACCGGTAATGGCCTACGGGCTTCGCGTTGATTTTCTGGGGAAGTTATTCCCGGGCTCCGCGGCACTATTGGCGCTAGCAGACGAGATGCGCGAAATTCGCACGATCTGCCACTGCGGGAAGAAAGCGACGATGGTGGTTCGACAGGACGAGACTGGCAATACGTTAACAGCCGGAGAACAAGTCCAGATCGGCGGGAATGAAGCCTACGTTAGTCTGTGCCGCCGGCACTGGCGCGAGGCCGTCGGCGATTAGTCAGTGCATCCGCCCGCCAAGCGGGACATCCTGATCGGGCCGCAACAATACGATACCACCGTCAGCATCCGGCACGCCCAACACTAGAAATTCGGACATAAATTTCCCGATCTGCCTCGGCGGAAAATTTACCACGCCCATCACCAAACGGCCGACAAGTTCATCGGGCGCATAGTGAATGGTGATTTGTGCAGAGGTTTTCTTCTCGCCAATCTCGGCCCCGAAGTCCACCCAAAGCTTAATCGCGGGCTTTCGCGCCTCGGGATAGGGTTCGGCACGCGTCACGCGACCCACGCGGATATCGGTTTTCAAGAATGTATCAAAATCTAGGTCGGCCATATGTCCCTCCGTTTAGGCAATAAAAAACCGCCTGCCCGTGAAGGGCAAGCGGTTTAACTGCCGGGAGGCAATTTAATTTAGACGGTGAATTTCTTCGCCATGTCCTGAAGCTCGGCTACCGAGTCCTGAATGCGTGCCGAAACAACTTCGTAAGCGTCGGCATTCGCTTTTTGCGCGCCTTCAGCCAAAGCTGTCATATTTGCCAAAGCTTTTTCAAACGCTACTTTCGCTACTTCGCCCTGAGCAGTTGCGGATTCCGCATCCAGCTTTGTCGGATCGAAATCGGCGATCTGTTTTTGCGCTTCAGCGAGTGTTGCTTCGAACACCTCAACCTGTTTCGCGAACAAATCCTGATAACCGGCAGCAGCAGCCTTATTCGCGGCAACCAAAGTTTCCATGTTTTTCTTCTGCGCTGCCAAGATGGCATCCGCATCGATTTCTGGCATTTTTGGTGCAGCAAAAGCCTTTGTGAAGTCGTTGGATTTGAAGAACGCTGTTAGCTGTTCTACATCGAACGGGAAGGTTTTTGGGTCAAACATATCGGTTCTCCTTTTAGTTTGTGAATATCTCTAACCCACATATGGTGCACTGCACAATAAAAGTCAAGAGATGCATTGTGCGATGCAGCAATTACCCTCGTAGTTCGCGGCTCCGATCAGCCGCAGCCGCAACAGCTTCGCGCAATAAGGCCGGAAATCCGCGCGCCTCATCCATCAGTACGCCCAACGCCGCAGCTGTAGTTCCACCCGGGCTAGTCACGTTTATCCGCAATTGTGTCGGGTCTTCACTAGCCTTTTCCGCCAGCTCCCCTGCACCGCCGACCGTCGCCTTTGCCAATTGCATCGCAAGATCGGCTGGCAACCCTTGGGCGACACCAGCCGCCGCAAGGGTTTCGATGAGGTGAAACACATAGGCAGGCCCCGAGCCGGACACCGCCGTAACTGCATCCATCTGATTTTCGTTTTCCAGCCGAACGGTTTGCCCGACGGCCCGCAGCAAATCTTCGGCCATCTGCATAGCATTGCCATCTACCAAAGAATTGCCAATCAACGCGGTAATCCCGCGACCAACCGCTGCCGGTGTATTGGGCATTGCGCGAATAATTGGTGTTTTATCGCCTAGAATTTCCTCGAAAGTCGCAATCGGCGTCCCCGCCGCGATCGACAAAAACACCGTTTCCGAATTCCCGAGCGCCGCAATCTGCGGCAACGCTTCGCCCATCATTTGCGGCTTTACCGCAAGGATGCAAATCGCCGGAGATGCCGGTAGTGGAACATTCACACGCAAACCCTCGGCCTCTAGCGCCTTCAAGCGGTCGGACGGAAAAGGGTCAAGGATCGTCACCGATGCGGGCAAAACCCCGTTTACCAGCCAGCCTTCCAGCATCGCGGTCCCCATTTTCCCACAGCCCAATAAAACCAGACCACGTTCATTGATGGATTCTAGTGACATAGTTCCTCCTGAATTTTTATAAGGTCAGGCCCGACCGTAGGCCTCTTCCATCGCCACAGTCATTGCCTCGGCAGGTTCGCAATCACCCCAGCATACAAGCTGGAATGCCGGATAAAAACGCTCACAAGCGACTACTGCGGAAGCGACGATATCTTCGATCTGTAACAACGATGCGGTCGCCCCGCCCGCAAGGTTCAAGCCATAACGATAAACCATCATCTTTTGCTCGCGCCAAAGCGAAAACGCGCCTGACCAGTTCTTGTCGTTCGTCGCATTCAACGTTTCATAGAGCATCGGCAAACGGTCAGCCGGTGGGTCCATGTCGAACGTGCAAATCATACGCAGGGTTTCGTCGTGCGGATGCCATGCCAGCGAGAGCGCATAATTCGCCCATGCACCATCAATAATCATCGCGATTTGATCGTCCGCGATTCGGTCGAAGTCCCATTCGTGATGCTCGGCAAGATGCTCTACAATATCGATCGGATGGAAATCATCAGTTGTAAATTCGGTCGCGTCCATTCTCTACCCTCCGCATTGCGCTTGGAGTGCCACTCTCTCAACCACTCGAAGAGTGCACCAGTGGTCGTAGCTACAACTAAGCGCCATACGATATATGGTGTCTGCAAACAGGGGCTGAGTAAAGGACTATATTTCAGTTATCCACAACAAAACCGCCCGGACATGTCTATCCAGGCGGTCGGGAATCCAAATTTCAGTGGACTTACTTTTTAGCAGGCGCGCGTTTGGGCTTTGGCTTGATTTCCAAAGCCTCGATTCGCGCCAACAAGGCTTCGTTTTCTTCGCGGGCTTTCTGCGCCATCGCCTTCACCGCGTCGAATTCTTCACGCGAAACAAAGTCCCGATCCGCCAACCAGCGATCAATCATCGACTTCATTGCTGTTTCCGCTTCGTCCTTTGCGCCTTGCGCCACGCCCATAGCGTTTGTCATTAGCTGGGACATGTCGTCAAAAATACGGTTGCGGCTCTGCATGGTGATCTCCTTGGTTTTCCGATGTCTTCTATATGGGCGTTCACTAAGGTTTTGCCAAGCATTGCCTTGACTTTACCCTCCCTCATCGGGATTCTCCGCGCAAACGGAGGCCACAATGCCATTTGTACTACCATTCCCGAACATCGATCCCGAGATATTCGCAATCGATATTTTCGGCTTCAATGTCGCCCTGCGCTGGTATGCGCTTGCTTATATCGCCGGATTGTTAATTGGCTGGCGAATTCTCGTTCGCTTGATGCGGCGCGAGACTCTTTGGAAATCAGGCGCGCCGATGGCCGCTGAAAAGGCCGAGGATCTGTTGACCTGGTTGATACTGGGTGTGGTTCTTGGTGGTCGCCTTGGCTTCATCCTGTTCTACCAATCGGACTATTACTTCCAGCATCCGATGGAAATTCTGAAGGTCTGGCAGGGCGGGATGTCGTTCCACGGTGGCTTCATCGGCGTTATTGTTGCAACAGCCGTATATGCATGGCGCCATAAGTTGCCGCTATGGTCCGTTGCCGACGCTATCGCCGTGGCCTCACCGGTTGGACTATTCCTTGGCCGTATCGCCAATTTCATTCGCCCAGAGCTTTGGGGCCGCCCGACAACCGTTCCTTGGGCAGTTGAATTCCCCGACCCCGCCGCTTTGAACTGCCCTGATTACTGGCTACTGGCCTGCACCCGCCATCCAAGCCAGCTTTATGAGGCCGGACTCGAAGGCCTCGTTCTGGGCTTCGTGATATTCTGGCTAATCACTAGACGTAAAGCATTACACTTCCCCGGCCTGATCACCGGCGTGTTCTTCCTTGGTTACGGCGCAGCGCGAACCTTCGTGGAATACTTCCGTCAAGCAGACGCGCAATTTGTCTCGTTGGATAATCCGCTCGGATATGTCATTCAGTTCGGCAGCACTGGCCTGACCCAAGGCCAAATCCTTTCGCTGCCGATGGTTTTCATCGGTCTAGCACTTATAATCTGGAGCCGTAGACGCGCATGACCGAACTTACAGAAATCCTGAAATCCCGCATTGCCGAGTCCGGCCCGATCAGTGTTGCCGATTACATGCACAATTGTTTGACGCATCCGGAGCATGGATATTACACCAACCGCGATCCCTTTGGACCGGACGGAGATTTTGTAACCGCTCCGGAAGTCAGCCAGATGTTCGGCGAAATGGTCGCGCTTTGGCTTATGCAGACTTGGGCTGATCAGGGTCGCCCAGAGAAGTTTGCATTGGTGGAACTGGGACCGGGCCGTGGCACACTAATGGCCGACATCCTACGCACCGCAGAGGCGCTCCCCTCTTTTCTGGAAGCTGCCGAAGTTTGGTTAGTAGAAACCAGTCCCGCAATGCGTCGCAAACAGGCGGCAACACTAATCATGGAAGCCACGCCGAACTGGGCGAATTCGGTTGATGAATTGCCGGACCTACCGATATTCCTCGTCGCGAACGAATTTTTCGACGCCCTGCCCGTGCACCAATTCCGCCCGACCGATGCTGGCTGGCAGGAGCGGTTGATCGAGGTTGGTGCTGATGGATTGGCATACACCTACGGTCGCCCGACCCCGAACACAGATCTGGACGAATTTTTTACCGGTTTGCCCGAAAATCTGTTTGCCGAAGTTTCCTATGCTGGCGAAAATATTGCGGCAACCATTGGCGATCACATTGCCAAGCATGGCGGCGTAGCTTTGATCATTGATTACGGCGACTGGGACGGCGCGGGCGATACCGTGCAGGCCGTTCAAAACCATGATTCCGTCGACGAACTAAACCACGCCCACGGCGAGGCGGACGTTACCGCACATGTAAACTTCGCAGCCCTCGCGCGTGCGGCAGGCGCGGCGCGCACAGAAGGTCTCGCACCACAAGGCACCTTCCTCGAACGCGTCGGCATCAACCAGCGCGCGCAAGCCTTGGCTGGCAACGCTGACGAAAAAATCGTTGAGGAGATCGCCTCGGCCCATCATCGCCTGACGCACCCTGACGAAATGGGTACCCTGTTCAAAGTTATGGCGGTCGTTAACAAAGACGCCCCGCACGCCCCTGGATTTGAAGATAATGCTGAACTTCCTGACTGACCCTGCTCTACACCCCGCGCGCCACGGATTCTTTACCCGCGAGTTCGGGGTGTCTGACGGTGTATACGCAGGACTGAACTGTGGCACAGGATCATTGGACGATCCAAAATCGGTGGACGTAAACCGCGCTCGCGTGGCGCAAGCTGCTGGTCTGTCGGCGGACGCATTGTTGTCGTTGCACCAAGTCCATTCCGCCGACGTCGTCGAAGTTACCGAGCCGAGCTGGCCCGGTGATCGCCCCAAAGCTGACGCGATGGTCACCAAAAATCCGGCAATCGGCTTGGGAATCCTGACCGCTGATTGCGCACCGGTTCTGTTTTCAGACCCGACCGCTCGCGTCGTTGGCGCGGCACACGCGGGATGGAAAGGTGCCTTGACCGGCGTCACGGAAAACACCATCGATGCCATGATCCGCCTAGGCGCCAAACGCGAAAACATTCGCGCGGCGGTTGGTCCATGCATTAGCCAAGCGTCTTATGAAGTCGGTCCGGAATTTTTCGAAACCTTCATGGACGAAAACCCGGACTACACACGGTTTTTTATAAACGGCGAAGGCGACCGAATGTTGTTCGACCTTCCGTCCTTCGTGCTTCACCGCCTACGAACCGCAGGAATCGACTCGGCATCGTGGGTCGGAAAGTGCACCTATTCGGAACCACGGAAGTTCTATTCCTATCGCCGCGCAACACATGCAGGCGAACCGGACTATGGTCGATTGATTTCGGTGATCAGACTTTAAGTCTGGTCGATCGCACGTTCTTCGATAATTTCGAACGGAACGCCGGGTTCATCCTTCGCACAGCGGATCACCAACGACGTTTTCACGCTCGCCACATTCTCGGCCGACGTCAATTCTTCGGTTAGAAACCGTTGAAACGTCGATAGATCGGGCGCAACGCATTTCAGAATAAAGTCGATCTCGCCGTTCAACATGTGGCATTCGCGCACAAACGGCCACTCACGCGCTTTGCTTTCGAATTCGGACAGATCGGATTCAGCCTGCGAATGCAAGCCAACCATCGCAAAAACCTGCACCTCAAACCCCAGTTCACGGGCGTTCACGTCGGCGTGGTAACCTTGAATATACCCGGCATCTTCCAGCGAACGAACACGGCGCAAACAGGGTGGTGCCGATATCCCGACACGATTCGACAGCTCCACATTCGTCATACGGCCGTCGGCCTGTAGCTCTGCTAGAATTTTCCGATCAATCGGATCGAGTTTGCTGCCTGGCATTATTTTGCTTCCTGCTAAATTTATCGCCTTATTATGCACGACCGCCTCTGGGCGCAATATTATTTCGTCAACCTGCAACAATATCTCGCATCCAACAACACCTTCACAGTCGAGCCCTCAAGACCTATATACCGTTCAACTCAAATCAAAAGGCTATTACCATGACCGATTCACGTCACACCCGCCTACTTATCGTTGGCTCCGGTCCTGCCGGATATACTGCCGGCGTTTACGGCTCGCGCGCGATGCTCGAACCTATCCTCGTGCAAGGCATCCAACCCGGTGGGCAATTAACCATAACAACCGAAGTTGAAAACTGGCCCGGCCATAAAGAAGTGCAAGGTCCCGACCTCATGGTCCAGATGGAAGAGCACGCCCGTGCCGCCGGAACCGAAATCATCGCCGACCATATTAGCTCGCTCGACCTATCAAAGCGCCCGTTTACCGCCATGGGTGACACCGGCACCACCTACACCGCAGACGCTATCGTCCTTGCGACCGGTGCTCAGGCAAAATGGCTGGGCCTGCCAACCGAAGAAAAGTTCAAGGGCTTCGGTGTGTCCGCCTGCGCAACCTGTGACGGATTCTTCTATCGCGGTCAGGACGTCGTCGTCATTGGTGGCGGAAACTCCGCTGTCGAAGAAGCCCTGTTCTTGACCAACTTCGCCTCGAAAGTCACACTAATCCACCGTCGCGACGAGCTCCGCTCCGAGAAAATCCTCGAGCAGCGCCTGTTGAACAACCCGAAAATCGAAACCCTCTGGTTCAACGAACTGGTAGAAGTATTCGGAACCGACGAGCCACTCGGTGTTGAAGGTGTCCGCACTAAAAACGTGAAAACTGGCGAAATTACTGAGGTGCCATGTAAGGGTGTCTTCGTCGCCATCGGTCATGCTCCGGCGTCAGAACTGGTTAAAGACCAGCTTGAAACCCATATGGGCGGCTATGTGGTGACTCAGCCAGACAGTACGGCAACTTCGATTCCCGGTGTTTTTGCTGCCGGCGATTTGACGGACTACAAATATCGTCAGGCCGTAACATCGGCCGGAATGGGATGCATGGCAGCCCTCGAAGCCGAACGCTTCCTCGCAGCCGAAGAATANGCGGGAAACCTTCCCGTTTTCTGCCGAAATGGCGTGATTTGGTGTTTTTTTACCAAATTCCACCCGTTTCGATTGATATTAAGATAATTATAAGGATAGACGGGGCCAACTATGGTCCCGTCTTCTTTTATATATATCGAGAATCTTATGTCCGCGCAAAACCTTACACCCATCCCCGAACTCTACGTTTCCTATGACAGCGCCGAGAAGCTGAAGGTTGAGGCTGGCGATCTGCCTAGCTGGGATCTGACGGCGCGGCAGTTGTGTGATCTTGAGTTGCTGATGAACGGCGGCTTCAATCCGCTAAAGGGGTTCATGACCGAGGCGGATTATAACGGTGTTGTCGACGATATGCGTCTGACTGACGGGTCGCTGTGGCCGATGCCGATCAATCTGGATGTGTCGGAGGAATTTGCAACTGGCGTGGAGGATGGCCAAGACATTGCCCTGCGCGACCCCGAGGGCGTGATCCTGGCAATCCTGTCGATTACCGACAAATGGACGCCAAACAAATCCCGTGAAGCCGAAGCCGTGTTTGGTGCCGACGACGATGCCCATCCTGCTGTGAACTACCTGCACAACTCGGCAGGGAACGTTTACCTTGGCGGTCCTGTCATCGGCATTCAGGCGCCCGTGCATTACGACTATCGTGGCCGCCGCAACACTCCGAATGAGTTGCGCGCCTACTTTCGCAAAATGGGCTGGCGCCGCGTCGTTGCCTTCCAGACCCGCAACCCGCTGCACCGCGCGCATCAGGAACTGACCTTCCGCGCTGCCAAAGAAGCGCAGGCCAACCTTCTTATCCATCCCGTCGTCGGCCTCACCAAACCCGGTGACATCGACCACTTCACCCGCGTACGTTGCTACGAGGCGGTGCTCGACAAATATCCGTCGTCCACGACGTCCCTTAGCCTGCTGAACCTCGCCATGCGTATGGGTGGCCCGCGCGAAGCGGTCTGGCACGGGCTGATCCGCGCCAATCACGGCTGCACGCACTTCATCGTTGGCCGCGATCACGCCGGCCCGGGCAAAAACTCCGCTGGTGAAGACTTCTATGGTCCTTACGATGCACAAGACCTGTTTAAAAAGCATGAAGACGAAATCGGCGTTGAAATGGTCGACTTCAAACACATGGTTTTCGTGCAGGAGAAGGCCCAGTACGAGCCCATCGACGAGGTCGACACAAGCCTGACGGTTCTAAACATCTCGGGCACCGAGCTCCGTCGCCGCTTATCCGAGGGTCTGGAAATCCCCGACTGGTTCTCCTTCCCCAATGTGGTCGATGAACTGCGCCGCACGCGTCCGGCCAAGTCGAAACAGGGTTTTACGGTATTCTTCACTGGCCTTTCCGGCTCCGGTAAATCCACAATCGCAAACGCGCTAATGGTCAAGCTGATGGAAATGGGCGGCCGTCCGGTAACCCTGCTTGATGGTGATGTAGTCCGCAAAAACCTGTCGTCGGAGCTCGGCTTCAGCAAGGAGCACCGCGACCTCAATATCCGCCGCATCGGCTATGTCGCGAGCGAGATCACCAAGAACGGCGGCATCGCCATCTGCGCCCCGATCGCACCCTACACGGCCACACGCCGCGCGGTTCGCGAAGACATCGAATCCTTCGGAACTTTCGTCGAAGTGCACGTCGCTACCAGCCTTGAAGAATGCGAGCGCCGCGACCGCAAGGGCCTCTACAAACTGGCCCGCGAAGGCAAGATCAAAGAGTTCACCGGTATTTCGGACCCGTACGAAGAACCAACCAAGGCCGAAATCGTCGTCGAAACTGAAAACGTCGAAGTCGATAACTGCGCCCATCAGGTCATCCTGAAGCTCGAGCAACTCGGGTTGATTGTGGGTTAGAAAAAGAAAAAGCATGGGTCCGTAGGGGGACCCATGCTTCTCCAACTATGAACACCGTACGCCATTCGGGCGATACATATGAATTCGGTAATACGCACCAGAGGGGACACCTCCGCATACAATTACCATTGCCTATTACCGCACCAAATATCATCCAAATCGATCTCGCGACCTACTTGAACGAATACCGGTAGCGGCCCGCCAGCTAACTCATAGCACCACAACTCGGGGCAAGCGCTGTGAAGATCAACATGATCCTCTCGGTCCTCAATACTCGTTACTAACAAAATCAATATATGCACAACGAGTTGCGATTCCGAGAACAACAATCATATATGGTTAAAACCTTAAATAAAAGCGACGAAACTTGAATGATTCAGCTTCAACCTTCAGTAAAACTGAAGTAAACGCCTTGGTTCCGTCTTAATTGCGCCTTAATTTAGCTCTGTTGTTTAGTGGTTTATTTTCCGCAATGGAATCAAAGTCTGACTACCAAACACGTGAACACACTAGGAAATCGCTATATTCTGAACAACTTCTTCACGATCACAACGCTTTAAATCAAGGTGCAACAATCCGTTTTCCAAAGTTGCGCCGACCACGTCGATTCCATCTGCCAACACAAATATTCGCTTAAACTGGCGCGCAGCGATTCCCTGATGGAGGTATTCAGCCTGCGTTGAACGCGAGCCCTGCTCTCCGCGCACAACCAATTGCNCCCCTTCAACCATTACATCGAGGTCATCCATCGCAAATCCGGCTACTGCCAGCGAAATACGGAAATCATCGTCAGAAGNCTGCTCGATATTATACGGCGGAAACCCGTCTCCGTTGGATTTGGCGCTCAACTCCAGCATTTTATCGAGNCGCTCGAACCCCAATAAATGTGGATGTGCCGAGAAGGATATTTTGGGCATTTATAAGGCCTCGTGGAGAAAGGTATGTCAGGCCAAAAATATGGGGCGATAGGTCGCCAAAAACAAGTATGCATGGGGGTTTTCGTGTGGGCCCACCTCCGGTATACTATGGTCAGCAACTTGCAGGGCAGGCATCATGAACTTTTCACCAACAATGGAACACCGCGAAATACTGCGCGTGAGGTTGGAACTGCTGTTACGCGAACACCGCGATCTGGATGACGCGATTCGCGCGCTAGACGAAACCCGATCGGCCGACCAATTGACCTTAAGGCGCCTTAAAAAGCAGAAACTGGCGCTAAAAGACCAAATTGCGCGGATTGATGACGAATTAACCCCCGACATTATCGCCTGAGCGGAGCTTGCGTAGCCGTCGCCTATGACTATAGTGCGGCCTTCTCGAAACGGCGGGAGCCTTCAAATGACCCAACCAAAAATCGGTATCATCATGGGAAGCCAGTCCGACTGGCCGACGATGAAAGAAGCGGCAGATATTCTTGACCAGCTTGATTTGCCCTATGAAACCAAGATCGTATCTGCGCACAGGACACCGGATAGGCTTTGGTCCTATGGAAAAACCGCGGTCGAGCGCGGGCTTCAGGTGATTATCGCAGGCGCAGGCGGTGCGGCGCATCTGCCGGGTATGATGGCCTCCAAGACACGGATTCCGGTGCTGGGCGTACCGATCCAGACCAAAGCGCTATCGGGCGTCGATTCCCTGTATTCTATAGTCCAGATGCCAAAAGGGTTCCCTGTTGGTACAATGGCGATTGGCGCGGCCGGTGCAGCGAACGCGGGCTTGATGGCCGCAGCAATCCTCGCGAATAACGACGCTAAATTGGCCGAAAGGCTGGAAGCATGGCGCGAAGCCTTGTCACAATCTATTCCGGATGAGCCACAAAATGACTGACCACCTGAAACCTGGATCAACTATCGGCATATTGGGCGGTGGACAGTTGGGCCGGATGCTTTCGGTCGCAGCTGCGCGCCTTGGTTTGAAAACACATATATTCGAGCCATCGGCTGATGCGCCCGCCAGCCATGTTGCATATCGGGTCACAACTGCAAACTACGACGACACGAATGCTCTCGTCACATTTGCACGGTCTGTCGATGTCGTCACCTATGAATTCGAAAACATCCCCACCGAAGCATTGGATATTATTGAATCTATTTGCCCTATTCGCCCGGGCCGCCGCGCCCTCGCCATTTCTCAAGACCGGATCGCCGAAAAAGCCTTCCTTTCGCAAATTGACATTAAGGTTGCGCCGTACGCACAAATAGATAGCGTTGAGAACCTTCAGGCGGCCTTAACTACCATCGGCGCTCCCTCCATCCTCAAAACTCGTCGCTTTGGTTATGACGGCAAAGGTCAGGTCCGGATTACCGACGCAGGCGATGCCGAATCCGCCTACGCGGCGCTAAAAGGTGCTCCGGCTGTGCTGGAGGGTTTCGTAAATTTCGAGCGGGAAATCTCGGTTATTGCTGCACGCGGCATTGACGGTGCCGTCGTATGTTATGACCCGGGTGAAAACGTCCATAAAGACGGCATACTGGATACCACAACCGTCCCTGCCACCCTTGCGGCCGGACAGCATATGGATGCCGTGCTGATGGCTGGCAAAATCCTGAATGCACTGGATTATGTCGGTGTGATGGGTGTGGAACTGTTCGTGACCCCCGAAGGCCTGATCGTGAACGAAATCGCGCCGCGGGTGCATAACACCGGTCACTGGACCCAGAATGCCAGCGTTGTTGATCAGTTCGAACAACACATCCGCGCCGTGGCCGGATGGCAGCTAGGTGACGGCCAGCGTCACGCAAATGCGGTGATGACAAACCTGATTGGTGACGATGTTCTGAGTTATGCCGACTTCACCGGCGCGGGACTGCATCTCTATGGCAAGGCCGACGTCAAACCGGGTCGCAAGATGGGACACGTCAACCGGATATCGCCAATAGAGTGACCCAAACGCGAAACGCTCCGATAACAACCGGAGCGTTTCGTTTAACTAGTCCAGCGTTAGCCAGTATAACCCTGACGCTCGGCGTTAGCCTTTGCGTCTGACTTGGCCTTGTAGCCCTCGGACGCAGCACCAACGATCTGGCCGTTGGATGCCTTACGACGCCAGCGATGTTCGCCACGCTTGTCCTCATAGAATTCCCATTTGTCGCTGTCCTTCGGATCACGATTCATGTTGGCCTCGCAATCGGACTTTTTCACATAGCCCTCGCAAGCCGCACCAACAATCTGACCGTTCGAGGCCTTGCGACGCCAGCGGTATTCCCCGCGCTTGTCCTGATACACTTCAAACTTGTCGTTTTCACCAGCCATATTCAATTCTCCGATATTAAGTTTTTGCCAAAGGCCTTGTTGCACGGATTAGATTGCGCGGAAAATGCCATCCGATCAAGCTTTCCTGTAGGGCAATCTGACGCTAGTTTTGCTTTTTCGGCCCCAAAACGGCGATAAATACGCCGCCAAGGATAAGCGCAGCGGAAATAACAAACGCCCACGTCGCCGTTTCACCTAAAAACACCATCCCGCCAGCAAGCGCGATCAGTGGCACCGTCAGTTGAAGAATTGCAGCCAAACTTGAATCTAGTTTTGGTAAGGTCGCGTACCAGATCGCATATCCAACACCGGAAGCCAGCGCTCCCGACGTGATCGCAAGCATTGTTCCAGTAAACGTCACGTCCGTATCCAGCGGGAAAACCAGCCATAGCAAAACCGCGAAGGGTGCCGCGAACAAGAAGTTACTAGCTGTTGCCTGTAGCGGGGCGGAAACGCTTCGACCGCGCAGGGAATACACTCCCCATCCCACCGCAGACAGGGCCATCAAAACCGAACCACTCACGTCTGGCATTTCGGCACCCGGTGCAAATAGCACCGCAAGCCCGATCATTCCCAGCAGCGTTCCGATCCACCGCGCCATTGACGGCTGTTCTCGCCCGATCACTGCACCGGTGAACATCGTGATCTGCACCCCGCCAAACAAGATCAACGCTCCAAGGCCCGCGTCGAGCGTAACATAAGCAAATGAAAACGCCCCTGCATACAGCAGTAGCGCCGCCGCCGAAATCGCACTGCCATGCTTTAGCATCCCGCCTAGACCGCCACGAAACGCGACCAGCGCTGTCAAAGTTATCGCACCGGAAACCAACCGGATGGCCATAAACGCCCCCGGACCGATTTGATCAAATGCCAGCGCGCTACGGGTAAGAACCGAGTTAGCTGCGAATGCAATGAGTGCAAGAAGGGTTAATACAAAGATACGCATAAGGTTTTAGACATCGCCAACGCCGGAATGACCACCCCAACGTCAACAACAATCCGTGTCTCAAAAGGAAACTGGCCGCCCCGAACAATCAAGTTCGTTGCGGGCGGCCGGTTTTTATTCGCTATACGTCGACAATGTTTTAATCGGCGGGTGCCGCAAAGAATTGCGGACGCAACATGCTCACCGTTATCGCTCCAGCCCCGAAGAAAACGAAGCCCAGTGTGATCAGCCAGCCCACAAATGGAACCAGCGACAGCAACGCAACCGCAGTCGCGCCAATGACTGCAGCGATGACTTTGTCAAGGAAAGCAGGCGACATCGACTTACCAATCACACCCCATATACCGACACCAAAAACATACGCGCCGATGACATAGCCGATCAATCCCAACAGTACCGCTGCAACAATGGCGACCGGCGTAACGAACATTCCCCACAAGGAAACAGCCGTGATAATAGCCGCGCCAGATAGCACTGACATAGCCAGAAAGCCGAACCAAATCGCACGTACAGGCTTCGCAAGTGCTCTTTCCCGCAAGCGCGCAATCGGGCCGGAGGCAACCGCGACCAGCAAAATTGCAAGCACCGAAACGACCGCGATCCCGCCAAAGAATCCGCCGACTAAAGTCAGTAAGCTTGGCTTCTTAACGATATAGTTCCCGTCCTCGGTCCATTGTTCGATTTCGCGAATTTCCACCCGCTCAGCGGGGGCTACCGTTGCTGGAACTGATACGCTGTCGGGAGAGTCCGTGTAAACTGTCAGCGTTCCGCCAACCCTCGCCCCTTCGCCAAATTCGAGCGTCGCAGCTGAGAACGCTGCATCACCGGTGACAAGGTCATTCAGTGTAACCGTGTCACCCGCCAAAGCCACATAGCCAGCAACGGGCGCGGAAATGATCACCTTCGAACCAGCCGCACGAACATCCCCGCTAACGGGCGCAGATATATCAACCCGATATCCAGCAGCCGTAACGTCACCCTCAACAGCGGCCCGAATGTTGACGTTTTCACCAGCCGCATAGACATCGCCACCAACCGCGGCCCTAAGAGTAACCTCGCGTCCGGCTATATGGGCTGTTCCCGAGATCGGGGCCGTAACCAGCAAATCCGAACCGGCCATGAACAGATCATCGACACCGGTTTCGGAGTGCACAACACCGCCTCCGGCAAGGAAAATATCCTCACCGATCCGCGTCTCGGTCTCTTCGGTTTGTGCTGACACGAGGCCGACACTCAGCAGAAGCCCAAGGCACATTGTATAAATAATAGTAAGTCGCATTTCGAGTCCTCCTCTAAAAATACCAAGAGAGGGTAACAGACTTTAAAAAACTATGCTTTGATTAAAATCAACATAACTCAGCCTCAGAAAAAGCCGGTTTTGCACAAAAAAGGGACCCGAAGGCCCCTTTTTCCTAATATTCGGTAAGCGGTGACTTACATCATACCGCCCATACCGCCCATGCCGCCCATGTCCGGCATTCCGCCAGCAGCGGCACCAGCTGGTGCAGGTTTGTCTGCGATCATGGCTTCGGTTGTGATCAACAGACCAGCAATCGAACCCGCATCTTCCAACGCAGTACGTGTAACTTTAGCCGGATCAATAACGCCGAAGTCGAACATGTTGCCATATTCTTCAATCTGCGCGTTGAAGCCGAAGTTGCTGTCGTCGCTCTCGCGGATTTTGCCAGCAACAACTGCACCGTCAACACCAGCGTTGTCAGCAATCTGACGGATCGGAGCTTCTAGTGCACGACGAACGATTGCGATACCCGCAGTCTGATCGGAGTTATCACCTTCGACATCAGCCAAACCTTTTGCAGCCTGAACAAGTGCAACACCACCACCAACGATGACGCCTTCCTGAACAGCAGCGCGAGTCGCGTTCAACGCATCGTCCACACGGTCTTTACGCTCTTTAACTTCGATTTCTGTAGCACCACCAACGCGGATAACAGCAACACCACCAGCCAGTTTGGCCACACGCTCTTGNAGTTTTTCGCGGTCGTAATCCGAAGAAGTTTCTTCGATCTGTGTGCGGATCTGTGCAACACGTGCTTCGATCTCGGCTTTCTCGCCGTTACCGTCAACGATAGTTGTCTCGTCTTTGGTNATNTGAACTTTCTTCGCAGTACCAAGCATGTCCATAGTAACNGACTCAAGCTTCATGCCAAGATCTTCGGAGATAACCTGACCACCTGTCAGGATAGCGATATCCTGCAACATGGCTTTACGACGATCACCGAAACCAGGTGCTTTAACAGCAGCGATTTTCAGGCCGCCGCGCAGTTTGTTAACAACCAGAGTTGCCAGCGCTTCGCCATCAACATCTTCAGCGATGATCAGAAGTGGTTTGCCGGACTGGATAACAGTTTCCAGCAGTGGAACCATTGGCTGAAGGCTCGAGAGTTTTTTCTCGTGCAACAGGATCAGACAATCTTCCATGTCAGCAATCATTTTGTCCGGGTTAGTGATGAAGTATGGCGACAGGTAACCGCGGTCGAACTGCATGCCTTCAACAACGTCTGTTTCAGTTTCCAGACCTTTGTTTTCTTCAACAGTGATAACACCTTCGTTGCCAACACGCTGCATAGCGTCTGCGATCTGGTTGCCGATCGCGGCTTCGCCGTTTGCGGAAATTGTGCCAACCTGTGCAACTTCTGCTGTGTCTTTAACTTCGCGGGCCATGCCTTTGATGTTTTCAACAACGTTAGCAACCGCAAGATCGATACCGCGCTTCAAATCCATCGGGTTCATGCCAGCGGCAACCGATTTCAGACCTTCGCGAACGATGGCCTGAGCCAGAACAGTCGCGGTAGTAGTACCGTCGCCTGCTGTATCGTTAGTGCGCGATGCAACTTCTTTAACCATCTGCGCGCCCATGTTCTCGAACTTGTCTTCCAGTTCGATCTCTTTAGCCACTGTAACACCGTCTTTGGTGATGCGTGGTGCGCCGAAAGATTTGTCGATAACCACGTTACGACCTTTAGGGCCGAGGGTCACTTTTACAGCGTTTGCCAGAATATCAACACCGGCCAGCATACGATTGCGGGCGTCTGTGTCGAACTTTACGTCTTTTGCAGCCATGATGGATGCTCCTTATAATGGGGGTCGCTTAAGCAATAATGCCAAGGATGTCGGATTCTTTCATGATCAACAGGTCTTCGCCGTCGAGCTTGATTTCAGTGCCGGACCACTTGCCAAACAATACTTTGTCGCCAGCTTTAACATCCATGTCGATGCGATCACCGTCTTCGTCACGTGCGCCTGCACCAACGGACACAACTTGACCTTCGGATGGTTTTTCTTTTGCTGCGTCAGGGATAATCAGACCACCAGCTGTTTTTTCTTCTTCTTCAAGACGACGAACAACTACGCGATCATGTAGAGGTGTAAATGCCATTGTGGATGCTCCTATTGAGTATTCCAGAGTTGGGGTGACTATGCCTTTGGCACTCGCCACCATTGAGTGCTAACGGGAGATATCTAGGCAGTGAATTTGGGCGAGTCAAGAGACCGGAATGGGGTTTCGCAGTAATAGGTGACAAAGCCGCTTCACGCGCCTATATATGGCCGAAATATTGCAGCGCACAAAACGAGACACACCATGATCAAGATTTTTGGCCACACGGCCCCGGACACCGACGCAACCGCCTCCGCCCTGATTTGGGAGTGGTATCTAGAAGAAATGCAGGAAAAATCGGCCAAAGCTTTTGTTCAAGGAGCGCCGAACACCGAAGCGGCATTTGTGCTGGAACGCTGGGGGTTCGAAACTCCTGATCTTCTTGACCTGCAGGCTGACGACAAAGTCGTAATCGTGGACACAAACAATCCGGCCGAACTGCCTGCCAACATCGGCGACGCGGACATCCGCCAAATCATCGATCACCACATGCTGGTTGGCGGTCTGACCTCGAACACACCTATCAATGTCACGATTCGCCCCGTCGCGGCCACAGCTACAGTTATGTACGGTATCATGCGCTCGCCTGCACAAAACACCATGCCGGATGCGATCAAGGGTCTGGTTCTAAGCTGCATTATCTCCGACACACTGGAATTCCGCAGCCCGACCACAACGCCACGCGATATCGAAGTCGCCAACCGTATGGCCGAGAACCTGAAAATCGACATTCCATCCTACGCCGCCGAAATGTTCGCGGCCAAATCAGACATCGCGCATTTTTCGGATGCCGAACTGCTGCGGATGGACTCAAAGAAATTCGAAGTTGGCGGCACCAACTTCCGTGTCTCGGTACTGGAAACCACCAGTCCGGCCACAGTTCTATCGCGTAAAGACAGACTGATCGCCAGCATGGACACCGTCGCCAAAGCAGACGGCGTAGACCAGGTGTTACTTTTCATCATCGACATCCTGACCGAATCCGCGACGCTGCTAATACCAAATGATACTGTTAAATCCGTCGCTGAAAAGTCATTCGGTTGCGCTGTGGAGGGCGACACCGTCCACCTACCTGGCGTCATGTCCCGCAAAAAACAGATAATCCCGAGCCTGAAGGTCTGATGACCCGCATCATCGATTCTCTCGCGCAGATCGCCCACCCCTATGACGCGCTGTTCGTCGATCTCTGGGGCTGCCTACACAACGGGGTCGAACCGTTTGCGGATGCCGTTAACGCTCTGCGCCAGTATAAGGCGCAGGGTGGCATTGTGGTGTTGCTAACCAACTCGCCACGTCCGAAAGCCTCGGTGATCCGGCAACTTGAACGCATCGGGGTGCCTTCCGACGTCTACGACGAAATCGCGTCTTCCGGTGANGCGGCCCAACAGGCGTTNGCGGCAGGCATGGTTGGCAACAAGGTTTATCACCTCGGCCCCGAACGCGACCTCAGTTTCTTTACCGGCGAAAACGGCCCCATCGACGTTGAGCGTGTTCCGCTAGAGCAAGCCGAGGGCATCGTCTGCACGGGCTTGTTCGACGACTTGAACGAAACGCCCGACGACTATCGCCTGACGATCCTAACCGGCAAAACCCGAGGCTTGAAACTGCTCTGCGCCAACCCCGACATCCTCGTCGATCTCGGCGACAAGCGCATCTATTGCGCCGGTGCCATCGCCGAGGCGTACACCCAAGCCGGCGGCACCAGCCTGTACTTCGGCAAACCACATTCGCCGATCTATCAACTCGCCTACACTCGCCTTGCGGCCATCGCAGGGCGCAAAATCGACCAAGATCGCATCTTTTGCATCGGTGACGGCATCTCCACCGACATTCGTGGCGGCATCGCCGAGGATCTCGACACCCTGTTTATAACGGGCGGTCTGGCTGCAACTGAAATCAGCGAGGTCGACGGCAAACCTGACGAGGTCGAACTCGCCAAATTTATCGACGCACATAAGCTGACACCGACGTTTACAATCAGTCACTTACGATAAGCTATAAAATCCAACGGTAATTAAATTACAATTACCGCAAAACTTACGAATATATCTTGCGCGGCGAATTCGGGCGGTCTATACATGGTGCAACGCAACAATGCGAAACCGGATATGACCACAGGCCCCGAAATGTTAGACGCTCCACAGCATAACCTGCCGATCGGCACCATCTGCATCGAAGACCTTGAAATCGGAATGGAACGCTCGCTCGCCAAAACTATTGGTGACCGCGAAATCGAGCTGTTCGCCGAACTGTCAACCGACCACAACCCCGTCCACCTAGACGAGGAATACGCGCAGGAAACTATCTTCGGCGGCCGCATCGCCCACGGCATGTTAACCGCCGGCCTGATTTCAGCGGTAATTGGCGAGCAACTTCCCGGTCACGGCACAGTCTACCTGAAGCAAAATCTAACCTTCATGGCCCCCGTTCGCCCCGGCGATCGCGTCGAAGCTTGTGTTAAGGTTCTGGAAATCGATTATGCCAAACGTCGGGTTACCCTTGATTGCAGGTGTCTGGTAGGCGATACCGTTGTTCTGAAAGGCGACGCGCTGGTTCTGGCGCCAAGCCGCAAGTTCGACTAAGGGCGCAGGCTTGGCCTGCGGGGCAAGCATGAAAATTTTCAAATCCTACACGGAAATCCCTGCCGACTGCCAAGGCGCGGTTGTCGCCATGGGCAACTTCGACGGCGTACATCTGGGCCATCAATCCGTCATCGCGTTAGCCCGCGCCGTCGCCGCCACGAACAACGCCCCCCTCGGTGTCATCACTTTCGAGCCGCACCCCCGCCAACTATTCGCCCCCGACGCCCCCGATTTCCGGTTGATGAACGCCGAGACCCGCGCCCACCGGATCAACAAGCTCGGCATCGACGCGTTGTTCGAACTACCTTTCAACACCGCCCTCTCCCAACTCACCGCTGAAGACTTCGCCCGCAACGTCCTAGCCAACGGCCTGAAGGTCAAACATGTGGTCATCGGCGCCGACTTCCGCTTTGGCAAGGGACGGCAAGGCGATGCAGACGCGCTCTGTGCGTTTGGCAGTGAAATGGGTTTCGGTGTCACGGTCGCGCCGCTGGTTTCAGATGAAAAGGGCGACTATTCCTCAACAGCAATCCGCGAAGCCCTGTCCACTGGCCACCCCGAAGACGCCGCCCGCATCCTTGGTCACTGGCATCGTATCGACGGAGTCGTAGAAAAAGGCGACCAGCGCGGGCGTGAACTCGGCTTCCCGACCGCCAACATCTCTCTCGGCGGATTGCACCTGCCAAAGTTCGGGGTCTACGCCGTGTTCTTCGACGTCCTTGACGGACCTCAACAAGGCACCTATCGCGGGGCGGCATCGCTTGGCATCCGGCCAACATTTGGCGTGAACAAACCCAACCTCGAAACCTACCTGTTCGACTTCACTGGCGACCTCTATGGCGCTTCCGTCTCCGTCGCGCTGGTGGCCTATCAACGGGCCGAAGAAAAGTTCGACTCGCTCGAAGACCTGATCAAACAGATGAATATCGACTGCTTTGAAGCCCGCGAAATCCTGCAGAAAGCCACTTCCTGATGCGCTCCACATTCTTCAATGTCGTATTCGTTTCCAGCACTGCGGTTCTAGCCTTCACCGGCTACGTCGCCAGCTTCGTCCTTCCCGCAACGGCCATGCGAAACTGGCTTTATGCATGGGGAACCCTAGGGCAATGGGGCGTGCGTAACATCCTTAACGGAACGGTCGAAGTTCGCGGACGCGAGCACCTACCCACCGACCAACCCTATGTCATCGCAGCAAAACACCAATCGGAACTGGACGTTTTAATGATGGTGGCGCTGTTTCCGGACATGACAACGGTCGCCATGAAAACGCTCGAGAAAACACCGTTCTTCGGCCGAATTATCCGTAGGCTTGGCTTCATCATGGTGGATCTTGCAATCCCCGATAACCGCACCAAACAGGTTATCGACGGCGCTCGTGTAGCCTTCGATGAGGGGCGGCCAATCGTCATTTACCCCGAGGGGACACTGATGGCCCTTGGTGCCAAGGAGCGATACCGCGGTGGTATCTGGCATATCTACAACGAACTCGGTGCCAAAGTAACGCCAGTTGCAATGTCCGTCGGGGTGATCTGGCCGCGTCGCGACAAGGTAAAATACATGAACCAAACCGGCGCGTTTGAATTCCTGCCGCCGATCGAACTCGGTCTTGACCAGCCAACGTTTATGGCGCGACTCGAGGAAACCATCGAAGCCAACACCATGCGGCTGATCGAGGAACATGCCTCAGGTGATATTCTCGACGCTGCCCGTGACCGTCACGCCCGCGGTGTCGGAAACGAGGATATCCCATGGCAAGCCGAACAGAATCGTTCCCGTAAAGAGCTTACCCGCAATAAGTAGCCTCGGAACCAGTCAGGTTCCGGATTTACGGCTTTCATCCAGATAGATTTCGCGCAGACGTTTCGCGACGGGACCGGGCTTTCCACTGCCAATCGCAGCGCCATCAATCTCGATAACCGGCAGCACAAAGGTCGTCGCCGAAGTGACAAATGCCTCGTCCGCCTGTTGCGCCTCTTCGATCGAGAAGCTCCGCTCCTCCACTTCCATCTGCGCCTCGCGTGCAAAGCGCAGAACCGCGCCGCGTGTGATTCCGCTCAGGATATCGTTCGAGAGATGCCGCGTGATGATCTTGCCCTCTTTAACGATGTAGGCATTGTTCGACGTACCTTCCGTAACCTGCCCGTCTTCAACCAGCCACGCATCATCGACACCAGCAGCCTTCGCCGCCATTTTGCCAACCGACGGCGCGAGCAGCTGAATGGTTTTGATGTCCCGGCGTCCCCAGCGAAGATCGGGAACCGAAATCACTTTGATGCCCGCCTCGGCAATTGCCGGATTGTTAAGATTCTTCGTTTGCGTAAACAAAACAAGACTAGGCGTAACGCCCACCGGAAACACAAAATCCCGATCCGCCGCACCGCGCGTTACCTGAAGATACACCAGACCTTCGTTCACATCGTTCGCCAGAATCAGTTTACGGTGAATTTCTTCCAGCTCGGCATCCGTCGTAGGTGTCGCCATATCCAGTTCGTTCAACGAGCGGGCCAGACGTTTCATATGCCCGTCAAAGTCAATCATCTTACCGTCAAGAATCGAGGTAACCTCGTAAACCCCGTCAGCCATCAGAAAACCGCGGTCGAAAATGCTGATCTTGGCGTCTTCTTCGGCCAGATATTCCCCGTTAACGTAAACAGTGCGACTCATCGTATTTCCCCGTGTCTGTGAAAGGCCAATTGTCCGTTGGGGTTTTCTTTAAGCCTATTTGCCGATCAACGCCACAGGCGCATTTGCATCGACAACATAATCTTTGGGTGCATTATCGGTTGCCACGGTCCGCCGCTTGAACTCGTAATTCATAACGCTGCCGTCGGGTTCGGAATGGATTACAAGGCATTGCAGCAAATGTCGCCCGCCATCAAAAAGGTCAACAAACCCGCGCAAATGCGGCGCATTTCCCGCCACCATCGAAAAGCCGCTCTCCCAGATTTTGAGTACTGCATGCTCCGCCTCGCCGTCGTGCACGCGCAGCCGGTTCTTCTTGATTGCGTCTTTCATGCGCGCTTTTTGCAAGCCCGCCATTACATCTGCCGAAAAATGGGTTTCCATCGTTAACTCCGTCTTGGTACCGGCCTATCGTTTGCCAATAACATCTTAACGTCAAGTTACAATTATGCGAAAATCCGCGGCACTAGGCCACTTGGTTTTCGGTGATGGTGTCGGTTTTCTTCGGAACATAATGCTCCAGAACAGCCGCCAGATCGTCGGGTCGCAACGGCGTCCGCATCAGGCTGCGGGCGTTGGGGATCAAATCGAATATAGATCCGTCCGAGAAGAAACTGGTGCTCGTGACCGCGATAATTGGCACATCCGGGAACCGATAGGTCGCAAAATCCGAAATGGCGATCGCGCCGCCATCAGGTAACACGAGATCCAGAACCAGCGCATCGAAAGCCTCGAACCGCAACAGGTTTATCGCCTCGCCCTGCGTAGCGGCCTGCACAACCTCGACTCCTTGCCGCTGCAAAAAGCGCGTCCACAAGTTTGACAGGTCTTCGTTATGCTGCACCAGCAGTATCCGCATCACTTTCTCCGGTAATCGAATCTATAAATTTCCGTTAACAATTATGTAAATATTTACCAAATGTATTAACAAATGATTAACGGGCTATATGTTGTGGTTAAAAATGCTATACATACAACATAACCCATTGGATAATCAGGATTATCGCCCACTAATCCTTAACAAATGAATAGCCGAGCAGCCATCGCGATGATATTGATTTTTTCGATATTTGTCGGCCAGAAGACAGAGACCACCAAATGACCACACTCGAGCTACTACTAATAGCGCTTCTACTTGATGCAATTCTCGGGGAACCGGATTGGCTCTGGTCGCGCCTACCTCATCCGGCGACTGTGATGGGGCGTGCCGTCGAATGGCTCGACAATCGTCTGAACCACGGCGAAAACCGCCGTCGTGCCGGCACTGCCGCGATTTCCATACTGATCGGAGGCGCGCTGGTCGTCAGCTTGCTGATCACCGCCATCCCCCACGCTGGTCTTATTGAGGCTATCGCCGCCGCCATTCTGCTCGCACAGCGAAGCCTGACCCAACATGTCACCGAAGTCGCCGACGCCCTGCGCCGCAGCCTGTCCGAGGGACGCCGCGCCGTTTCAATGATCGTCGGGCGCGACCCGGAAAACCTCGACGAAAGCGCCGTCGCCCGTGGCGCGATCGAGAGCGCCGCTGAAAATTTCTCCGACGGGGTGATCGCGCCCGCTTTCTGGTTCTTGCTCTTCGGCCTACCGGGGATCGTGGTTTACAAAGTCATCAACACTGCCGACAGCATGATCGGACACCGTAATGAGCGGTACGAAGAATTCGGCAAGGCTGCAGCCCGTCTCGACGATATCATCAACTGGGCTCCGGCCCGCCTTACCGGCGGCCTGATTTGCCTTGCCTACTGGTCCCAAGCGGCGTGGGACGTTATGCAAGCCGACGCGCAGCACCATCGCTCGCCCAACGCCGGCTGGCCCGAAGCTGCTATGGCTGGCGTGCTCGGAATCGCGATTTCCGGCCCGCGTAGCTATAACGGCGCCATGACCGATCTGCCGTGGGTGAATCCGCTAGGCCGCAAGCCCCTCGGACCGATGGATATCGAAGCCTCGGTCAGGGTTCTCTGGCGCAGCTGGCTGGTCGCCGTCGCAATCCTCGCCGCGACAGCGCTGGTATTTTAACTAGCTGTTAAGCTCTTTCGAATGCATCCATTCCGCATGCTTGGGGGCCTTTTTGGTCTTCGACCACTCTTCCAGCATCTCCCACTTAACTTCGTCGAGCTTCGCCAGCATCGCGTCCTCGTCAGGGTCCGGACACGCCAGCTCAACCCGATGGCCATTGGGATCGAAGAAATAGATCGAATGGAAGATCGAGTGGTCGGTGACCCCCAAAACATCCACCCCGTTTGCCTCCAGATGCTCCTTGAATTCGATCAGTTCGGCGCGATCTTTAACCTTGAACGCAATATGCTGCACCCACACGGGCGTATTCAGATCCCGCCCCATTTCNGGCTGCGTCGGAAGTTCGAAAAACGCCAAGACATTCCCTTTGCCAGCGTCGATAAACACATGCATGTANGGGTCCGGNGCATGNGTGGACGGCACGCGATCCTCGGCAATCGCCAAGATGAAATCCATGTTCAGCATCTTGCCATACCATTCGACCGTCTCNTTGGCGTCTTTGCACCGATAGGCCACGTGGTGAATTTGTTCGACTTTCATTGTATATTCCCCTTTATCCAGCAGCCTTCGCTGCAATTTTCATAGCTTCACTCAATATCTCGCGATCCCCGATGTGGTTCGACAACAACAGGATCAAACGCGCGTGAATCTCGCGGCTTTGTTTCTCGTCTTTGTCATCAAGCATCTCCAGAAGCTCCGCATAGAAGTCATCGGGATCAGCCAAGTTCGGCTCTGTATTCAAGCTACTCATTTCGCCCTCCCTGTTGCGGTGTTAACGGCCGCGACCACCGCCGCCTCGTCATATTCGGTCCAACGTGCCGCGACGACTTGATCCGGCCGCATCAAATACACCGCACCCTTCGCATCGCCGAGATATCGCTCCGCCAGTTCCGGCGCGCCCTTGGCGGCCAGCTTCAGCGCCGAGACAGCAATCCCATCCACCTCCAGCGCGTCCGGCACTTCGACATCAATCGCCAGCAACTGGAATCCACCGCCCAGCTTGTCGATCAGCCAGCCATCCCCGAACGGTGCATCCGCCGCCGTGGAACCCGGCCTTGTCCGGCGGGGCAAGTCCGTATCCGCCCCGTTCAGAACCGAGCCGTCATAGGTGCAGGGCCGCGCCAAACGTCCTGAATTTACCATCGACTTGGCGAAATCGTATTCCTTCGCCAGTCCCAGCACCGCGTCCCGCAGCGCTTTGCTGGCATCCGACTTCGGCGTGATAAAATCCGTGGCCCTTGTCGAATTCAGAATGTTTTCATCGGCACCATAGGTTCGTTCGCTATTATAGGAATCGAGCAAGCTCTCCGGTGCCAAACCGTCAATCACCAGCTTCAGCTTCCAGACCAGATTGTCGACATCCTCGAACCCGGAATTCGCCCCGCGCGCTCCGAACGGGCTAACCTGATGTGCGGCATCCCCCGCAAACAGAACCCGCCCATGCCGGAAAGACTCCATCCGCCGACACTGGAACGTGTANATCGAGACCCACTCCAGCTCGAATTTCGCATCCTCGCCCAGCATCGCTTTAAGGCGAGGGATCACGTTNTCCGGCTTTTTCTCCGCCTCGCGGTCAATNTCCCAGCCAAGCTGCAAATCAATGCGCCAGACGTTGTCCGGCTGTTTATGCAGCAANGCCGATTGCCCGCGGTTGAANGGCGGGTCAAACCAGAACCAGCGCTCCGTCGGGAAATCCGCCTCCATGATCACATCCGCGATCAGGAAATTATCCTCGAACACCCGCCCGACAAAATCGATCCCCAACATCCGCCGCGTTGGCGAGCCAGCCCCGTCACCGGCAATCA
>JGI24025J20009_10000197_pt1 | contig 46903 bp, 48 predicted proteins | sample Cruoilmetagenom3_FD_20009 | JGI IMG/M metagenome (IMG submission 20009)
ATTTTTCAGCCCAGAGGAAATCGCTTTCACCTGTACCACATGTACAAGAACAATTCCCAAATATTTTAAAAATGCAACCCTTGTTGCTCCAACTAAAGACAAAGGATGGAGATATATAACAATGGAGGAAGCATATAATTCATCCTTGTATTTCGAACATAACAATTTAAAAAGAGAAAATGTGTTAAATTTCTTAGCGGATGTTTCTAAACTAAATATTTCACTAGAACAAAATCATATGGATACTCTTATCAAAAATTTACAAGCACATGGAACATCAATTGATGATAGATTGAAAAATTGTATTTTAGATAAATATAAATACTTATTACAAATATCTCCAAATGAGAGAAGAAGAATCGTAGAGGGAATTAAAGAGAAAAGATATATAACAAGAAGAGGAGAGATACAGACTTCTTTATATATTTAATTGATATTAAACAGCATTATATAGATAATCATCCTAGGTTTGTACTTTAAGATACGGTTAAACCTATAACAATATTTCTAATATTGTTCTTGACAATAACCTTTAGGAATGTTAAAGTAACTATTACCTAATTATTATGGTGGTAATTAGTAGAAATTAGAGGCATGAATTTAACCAATTCGCACTATTTATTTAGTAATTGCTTCTTTTTTCGCTTTTTATAACACCTCGAATAAATCCATTAGAAAAGCAACAATATGGGGGATAAATATTATTAATCCTGCTATTATTGATACTATTGAACTTACCAATACAGCACCAGCACTAACCTCCTTAGCATATTTAATATTAACCTTGTACTCAGATGATACGGTATCACATATAGCCTCTATTACACTATTAATTGTTTCTGAAATAAATACAAGTGCTATTAGTAAACTAATAGCTATCCAATCCCAATGAGATATTTTTAGAAGAAAACCCGTAATTACGACTACAACACTAGCTCCTATATCTATTCTAAAATTCCTCTCATTTTTTATTATTAACCTTAAACCATTAATAGCATCCTTTAGGCTTTTAGAAAAACGGACATTTTGATAAAAGTGATTCTTCATAAGTAGTAAATATAAAATTATATCTTCACCTAGTTCCCTAATATATCACACTATACACTCAATATACTAACTATCATTTGATGTTTAATTTGACATAAATAGATCTTCAAGGTATATTTTATTCTTAGGATGAATGCCCTAAGAAAAGAGAAGAATAAAGAAAGAGAAAAAAGACCTACACGGTCTTTTTTTTTAAATAAAAGTATTAAGAAAATTTTAATATATCTCTTTCTCTTAATTACACTTCTTACCATCTGGCAAATATTACTAGAGTACTTTGATATCCCAAAACGAATAGCACCAAAACCATCTGATCTTTTTAATTTCATTACTAAAGAATTTTTTATCCCTCATTCCCAAGGCTATCAAAATATTTTAGTAAAATCTCTGTTTAGCTTAAGAGATGCCCTTTTAGGCTTTCTAATTTCACTTATCTTAGGCTCCTTAATTGGTATCGTAATATTCAAAAACACATATATCTACTCAATACTCTTTCCCTTCCTTTTCTTAACACAACTAATTCCAGTACCAGCATTAGCTCCAATAGTTGCAACACTACTGGGGTATGGGTTTTTTACAAAGATATTTCTGATTGTGCTCTTTTGTATCTTTTCAGTAGTAGTAAGTGTAAGAAATACATTAATAAATCTTCCAGAAAACTATACACTCCTATTACACTCTTACAGCCCTAGTAGGAAAGAGTTCCTTAAATATTTACTACTACCCTCCTTAGTTCCAACTCTTCTTTCAACTATGAAATTACTTTGTAGTGGAAGTATAGTAGCAAGCATTATCACAGAACTACCTCTTTCTGTAAAAACAGGTATTGGAAAGGATATATATAACTCATTTAACAATCAGATAATACCAAGGGTATGGGTAAGTACAATGCTCATATCCATAATCTCCTTACTTTTTTTCATATGTATCTCTAAATTTGAAAAATATATAAACAAAAAATATAGATATGGACAATTCTAAAGCAATTACAGTAGAGAATTTTAATGTGCTGTTTAATGGAGATAGAACTAAACATTTACATGTACTAGAAAATATATCTTTTGATGTTAAAAACAGCTCTTTTGTATCAATAATTGGACCTTCAGGATGTGGTAAATCAACCCTCTTTAGATTAATCAGCGGTCTTCCAACCAAAGATAGTTGTGAAATAGGGGGAAAGATTAGAATATATGGGAGAAAACCTGAAACAGCTTCTAAAAACAGAGATCTTGGTTTAATACTACAAAAGCCCACTTTACTTGAGTGGAGGACAGTAGCAGAAAATATTGAATTACCCCTTGAGATAATGGGATACCAAAAAGAAAAAAGAGGAAAGATTGTTACTAAGCTATTAAATAGTATGGATCTTACCCCTTACTCACACTACAGACCAAGTGAACTATCAGGAGGAATGCAACAGAAAGTCTCAATTGGAAGAGCCTTAGCATACAATCCAAAGCTACTACTTATGGATGAACCCTTCGCAGCATTGGATGAAGTAAACAGAAGAAGAATGAATAACGAAATTATTAATATTTGGAAAGAGATGAATAAAACAATTCTTTTTGTTACACATAACATACAAGAGGCTGTATATCTTTCTCAAAAGGTCATAGTACTGAGTAAAAAACCATCGACAGTATACAAAACAGTAGAAATAGATTTGAAATACCCAAGAAATGAAGTAGAAGGGTGTAGTAAATATTTTAAATATATAAAGGAAATAAGGGAATATCTAAATGAGGCAAGTAATTAAAAAATATAATAAAACCTTAATATCAATATCCTCCTTAATATTTTTCTTTCTTGCTTGGGAGCTATCTTTAAATATATTTGAAGTATCTAAAACCGTCCTAATTAAACCCTCAGAAATTCTTAACACATGTATTACTGATTACGATATATTAAGTAAAGAGATGATATACAGTGCAAAAGAAATTTTACCTGGATGGTTAATAGGGAATGCCCTTGGCTTTTTAGCAGCTCTATCTATTTACAGAAAGGATAGAATAGCAAAGAGATTAGTAAATGTCTCCGTATTAGTTAATTCAATTCCATTAATAACTCTAGCAGCAGTATTGGGAGGAATAGTTGGTACTAATCAGAATCAGAAGATTCTTTTAGTATCTCTAATTACTTTCTTTCCTACATTCATTACAACCTTAAGTGAACTTACAAATATTGATGAGGGACACAAAGACCTTCTTCTTTCATATAACTCTTCTGAAAAACAAATTCTTAAAAAAGTTCTACTTCCTAAATCTCTTCCCTCTATTTTAAATAGTGTTAAGGTAACAGTAACTACAGCAATATTTACAGCAATAACTGCTGAATTTTTCGGAGGATATGGTGGAATAGGGATATTCATTCTTTCAAAAAAAGGTTTATACAATCTTAAACTAGTTTGGGCTGGAATATTTTTCATTGCACTATTCGGTTCTCTCTTTTACTCTACTGTACAACTTTTACAAAAGAGATTAGTAAGGTGGCAAAAGAGTTAAAAGAGATATTTAAATTATTATTTATTTTATTATGCAAGAAGAAAAGAATTCTTCACAATCCAAAATGCCGTGGATACTAGTATTGATAGTTGCGGTAGTTGGAGTATATTTCCTCTACACACAGATTCTTAAGAAAGAATCTGAGAGTACAGAAGAAATGGATAGGGTAACACTTCAATTGAAGTGGATAGAACAAGCTCAATTTATGGGCTTTCTGGTAGCAAAAGAGTTAGGCTACTATAAGGGTGAAGGTATTGATCTTGAAATCCTGCCAGGGGGAGTAGGAATAAATCCTGTAGATGTACTAATTTCAGGGGATGCAGATGTAGCAGTAGCATGGACGGGAAATGTTCTCCCTGCAATTTCTCAAGGAGAAGATTTGGTAAATATTGGACAGGGTATGCAAAGGTCTGGTATGAGATTAATGGCTCTTAAAGAAAGTGGTATAAAAGAACTTGAAGATATATTTGGTAAAAAAATAGGTACTTGGCCAGGAGGTAATGAGTTAGAGCCATATGCTTTCATAGAAATGCAAGGGTTTGATAAAGATAGGGATGTTACACTTGTAAATCAGAATTTTGATATGAATCAGTTACTTAATAAAGAAATTGATCTTGCATCAGCAATGATTTACAACGAGTACTGGCTCCCCATAGAGGCAGAGTATAGTGAGGATGATTTTGTTGTATTTGATATGGAGCAGGAGGGTGCCGGTATGCTACAGGATGCTCTGTTTGTACAAAGAGAATACCTACAAAACAATGAAGAGCTTTTAGTTAGATTCCTGAGAGCATCTATTAAGGGGTGGGAATATGCTATCGAAAATCCAAAGGAAAGTGTAGATTTAATGGGTCTTGATTTCACTGAAAATGATGTTACAGCTAAAGATCATCAAATCAGAATGGCACAAGAGACTGCTAAACTGTATATAGCGGATGATGGAGCAACTGAGGGTCTGTTTTACATTAATACTGACAAATTACAACAAACCATTGATATAGCTACACAATATATTGATGAAGTAGAGGGTATAGATATTGATAAAATATATACTTTAGATATTTGGGAGAGAGCAATAAGTAATGAATAACTTTACAATAGTTGATAATCCAATAATACAAGAGATAGGGTTAAGATTACATGATGTAAATACTAAGCCTTACAGATACAGAGAGTACTGCAAACTTCTAGGACATTATATGGCTTTAGATCTAGCTCGAAGAGATATATTACCAACTATCAAAAAGAGTATTACAACACCTTTGGGAACCCTTGAAGGAAAGGTTATTGATGACAGTAATATAGCTATTATTAATATACTAAGAGCTGGTACAAATATGGCTATGGCAATGGGAGATATATTTCCAAACTCTCCCATTGCTTTTGTAAGTGCTTGGAGAAGAGAGAAAGATGGAAAGATGATTGCTGATACAGACTACACCAGAGGAATAAAGGACTTAAATGACAAATTTGTCATAATAACAGATCCCGCCTTGGCAACAGGAGTATCAATACTTGCTTGCATTGAGATATGCAAGGAGTATCTTAATCCAGATAAACTAGTTGTATGCTGTCTTCATGCCGCAAAAGAGGGTATAGAAAATATATACAAAGAGTACAAGAATATCCATATATACTCTGTCTTTGGGCCTAATCCTTTAAACGAAAAGGCATATATAGTTAATGGTCCTGGAGATTGTGGGGATAGGTGCTTTAATACTACCTAAAAAAATATGAAAATCTTAATAAGTGCCTGTTTACTTGGTTTAGATACTAAGTACAATGGGAAGAGTAATAAAAATGAGGTTTTGATAAGATCTCTTAAAGAGAATCATATTGAGTTTTTCCCTCTATGTTCAGAGCAGTTAGGAGGTCTTACAACCCCAAGAGAGCCCAGTGAGATTGAAAGTGGATATACAGCTAAAGATATCCTTAATGGAAAGGGTAGAGTCCTTACAAAGACTTACACAGATGTTACAAAGCAGTACTTAAGGGGAGTTAAAAATATCTTAAACTTTTGTAAAAAATTTAATATTACTCATGCCATATTACAGGAGCGAAGTCCCTCATGTGGGTATACCAAGGTATATGATGGTACATTTAGTGATAAGTTAATCCCTGGAGTAGGAATATTAACACAACTCTTAAAAGACAACGATATTAAGATAATTGAATTAGAGGATTTTAAAAAAAGTATTTTGAATTAACCATTATTTATTAAAATATCTTAGGAAGAAGAATACCTGTTTTTTCCTTATACTTTACATACTCCTTGTCATTAATATATCTCTTATCATATTTCTTTTCTAAAGTTGGAATACCACTAACAAAAAGTAAAAGAAAAGATATATATAGGAGATATAACAGTAAAAATAGCTAGACCTGTTAGATAGAAAGATCTATAGATAAAAACACCAACCCACATCATAATTTCACCCAGGTAATTAGGATGTCTTGAGTATTTCCATAACCCTGTTGATATCCACTTATTTTTACTCTCACTCCTATTTTTGAATACAAACTTCTGATAATCAGCAATACCCTCTATTCCTATTCCCAACAAAACAATAGAAAGTCCTATGTATGAAATAGTGGTAAATACCATATCATACCTATAAAGAAAAACATATGTAGATGGTAAGAGAATAATGAAAATGGAGATAGCTTGAAGTAACCAAAATGAAGAAAACTTCTTAACATTACCCCTAATATTATCAAATCTTTTGTCCTTTCCAATCTTTCATATTCTAATAAAAAGATATATAGCTAATCTGAATCCCCATAAAGAAATTAATATAAATGGGATTGTTTTAGCTAAAGAAAAAGTCTCTGAACCAATAAAATATGAAAAGGCAGATGCTAATACAAAGGTTATACCGTAGAAAAGATCTGTAACCTCATCTGTCTTTTTAATTGCCATATATGCAAAGAAAAGGACTTGAATTAAAAATATAAAGGTAAAGATGTATAGGAATTCTATTGACCTATGAGGTAAATAACAATTTAAGATATTACAATTATACGACAAATTAATTAAATCTGCTGAATAAAGAAAGGATTTTAATACCGCTTGTCACACAAGATAGTTCATTATATATTAGTAATGGTAATTTTTTTAAAAGAAATATGAATCACTATCATGGAGAACTTTGTTTAATATCCTGTACATCCGGTAAAAGCTTTGCTAAAAAATTACTAAGAGAGTTAAATAAGAAAAGAGATAAGAAAATACACCTACTTGATACAGATGAGATTCTTTTTGCAAATACAGAAATAAAGACGGTATTAAATGAAAGTGTAAGAGGTAGAGATGTCTTTGTAGTTCAAGATATTGAAAATCACTATGATGGAAGAAGTGTTGATGAGAACTTAAGAGCGCTTTACACCGTTATAGGGGCATGTAGAAGGTGTGATGCCAACTATATTACTGCCGTATTGCCTTCCTACCCATACGCTAGACAGGAAAAGCAGTGGGGGAGAGAAGATATTACAGCTGCAAGAGTAGCTTGGGAGTTAGAAGGAGATTTGGGAGCAGATCATATCATTTCAATAGATTTACATAATCCAGCTATACAAGGCTTCTTTAGATCAGCTCAGATTGAAAACCTAAGGGGTAGTTATGTACTAGTACCGCATATAAAAACAAAAATTAGGAATATGGGAGATACTGTAGTTACCCCAACTGATTTAGGGGGTGCTAAAAGAGCTAATTACTATGCTCACTCTCTTAACTGTTTTGTTGCCTTTACCTTTAAAACAAGAGATTATCACAAAGCTAATACTGTAGAGAATATGGAACTTTTAGGCGATATTGATAACAAAGATGTATATATAGTGGATGATATGATTGATACTGCTGGTACATTTTGTAAAGCAGCCACATTGGCTAAAAGTAAGGGTGCTAAGGAGGTAATAGGAGTAACAACATTTGCATTACTTAACAATGATGCTCTTAGTAAACTACAAGAATTACACAAAGAGAAAATATTAAACAAATTAATATGTACAGATGCATCGTATATTCCTGCTGATATCTTAAAGGAAAACAAATGGATAGAGGTTGTTTCTGTATCCCAATACTTTGCAGAAATTATCAATAGACTACATAATAGGCAATCAATAGGAGAATTATTAAACTAATTCGATAAGATTTGGTTTTATTTTGTATACGTTATAGAATAATATTTTAAAGACCTAAAGATATTATAATTACATATATATTCTTGTTTTACCTAAGCTTTTAGGTTATCCTATAGTAGTATTCACTTAAAAAACCCTTGACATTTATTAACCCCCTCAATAAAGTATAGGTACTAGGACTTTTAAATCCTACCAGGTTGGTACCGAACTCTGATTTAGAACCAGTTTTTCTATTTCAGTTGTTTCTGTGGATTTGAATGATATGTTAATGATTGCAACATTAGCACTATACAATTTGACTTTTGAAATTTATTTCTTCTGTCTATTGTTTAGCCAAAGCTAGTGTATCGTAATGTACACTTTCCTAGCCTTTGGATGGTTGTTTTACTGGAACTCCATCCTTTTTTTTTGCACACACTTTTTCATATTGGTATATAATAGGGAATGAGAATCACTTTAAAAAAGGTTTTGTATCCTTTATTCTCACTTCTCCTTTTTTTTTCTCTTCTCTATATCTCCCTTTCATACTCCTCAGAAGAGATCTCTACCTTTATTTCTAATGCTGGAATATTTGCTCCACTCCTATACATACTCATTCAAATAACTGGTCAGACATTTGCTCCACTCAGTACTTCAGCTTTATTTATTGCAGGTTTTATTATGTTTGGTAAAAAAGCAATCTTCTATCTACTCATTGTATGGTTAATATCCTCAGCTCTAAACTTTTACATAGCAAGAAGGTATGGAAAAAGATTCCTTAAAAAGATAATAGGGGAAGGAGGATTAGAAAAGATAGAAGATATCTCTAAGAGGATTGATACAAAAAATATTTTTCTTTTACGCCTTTCAACTTTCTACATTAATGATTTTGCATCATATGCCTTTGGGTTTACAAAGGTGTCTTTCAAAGAGTACTACCTTTTTACAATACTTAGTATGATTCCTTGGGCAGTAATAATGAGTTTGATTGCTAATCAAAACGATAATATACTCTTTACAACAGCAAAGATAATCTTAAGTATGATTCCCTTTGCTATCTTAACTTATATATTCTTAAGAAAGAAATTTTAATATGAAAATATTAAAAGCCTTTTTTTTACTCCTTACACTCCCCCTTTTTATTGGGCTTCCCTTCCATGTACGTAATCCAACTATTGAAAATGTATATCCTACATTTGAAGATATACATGACTCTGAACCAGTCGAAGTAATAATATTAAATCAGATGAGTTTAGAAGAGAAAGTAGGTCAATTGTTGATATTTGGTTTCTATGGGACCTCCCTAAATGCCGATTTACAAACCTTTATTACACAAAATACTGTTGGAGGATTATTAATTCTTGGTAGAAATATAACAGGAGAGAGTCAATTAAAAAAATTAATTACAGACACTCAAAGTATTTCTGAAATTCCACTTTTCATATCTATAGATCAGGAAGGAGGAACTGTAGCAAGACTAGGAGGGAATTCCCTTCTAACTATGCCTCAAAGTAGTATGAATACAAAAGAGCAAGCTTACGATATTGCTCTTAAAAGGGGGAAAATATTGAAAGAGTATGGAATAAATATGAATTTTGCTCCAGTAGTAGAGTATGTAACACAGCCTACTGCCTTTATGATAAAACGTGTCTTTAGAGGTACGAAAGATGATGTCGTAGAAAAAAGCAACAGTGCAATTAATGGGTATACAGATTCTCATATTATTCCAGTACCTAAACATTTCCCAGGACACGGGGACACCCCTTTAGACCCCCATTACAAACTTCCAAATGTAAATATTGATGCAGATGAATGGGATAGTTATATATATACCTTTAAGAAAGTATTAGAAAATAGAAACACAAAAATTTTGATGGTAGGGCATATACAGTTTCCCAATATTGATAACAATACCTCTACAGTATCTACAGAAATTATTACAAAAAGATTGAAAGAAGATCTTGGGTACGAAGGTATAGTACTAACAGATGATATGAATATGGGAGCAATAAATAAACAGGATAGCTACCCAAATATTGCTAAGCAGGCTCTCTTAGCAGGAAACGATATACTAATGTATAGCAAGGATATTAATATTCAACAAAGTGTATATAATACTCTGATTGCTTTGGTAAGTAGTGGAGAGATAACAACTGAGCTTCTTGATGAAAAAGTACTGAAAGTTTTAAGACTTAAGATTGATATGGGTATTGTTGATCCAACCCCCTTTTTAAATGATAGTGAGCTCGAATAGGGGAGCTGTTTCATCTTTAAATAGTTGACCAGACATACTTCCCTTTACTGTCTTTATATATTTCTCTCCACCTTCGAATTTAATAAATATATCAAATTGAAAATCAGTATTAAGACTAGATTGAGAAATCTCTGCATACTCTAAATATCTAGTTCCATCAAACACCCCATCTCTCTCTTTAATTGCTTTATAATCAACATTCCCTATCTCTTTAACGATAATACCAAAATAGGGAGTGACAATATTACTTCTATTTACCTCATTGTATCTTGCTACCTCATCAACAACAACATACTCAATACTATTTCCCTCTGACTTAATATCCCCCTTTGTCATACCAAGGGATGATTTCTGAAAGAGAAAGTTTCTACCAATAGTATCTGTCTCTAAATCTGTAGGATGAATTAGAACAACGTCCCCTATTGCACAGCTACCTTGGAAATTATTAACTCTAAATTCTCCAATTTTTAACTCTCCAACATCTATAGATACAAAGGGAGTTAAATTAACATACAACCTATGGCTATTTTCATCCTCTTGTATATTAAATACAAAAGCAGATACCTCATGTTTAGTAAATTTGACTAAACTCTCAATCTCTGGGCTAGTAGCCTCTCCCATAACTTGACTCTCAGGTTGCTCCTCTTTTTTGTAAGAAAGATATATCAATACACTGCTAACCAGTGATAGAAGGAGTATTCCAAAAACAAGATATCTTTTCATAAATAAATATCTAATATTAATATTAAAAGTATATCAGAAATGTCTACTTCTTTTTACTCTTTTGTATAATCATCAAAATAGCCCTGAACAAGAATTACTGGAGTCCCCTTATCCCCGCTCCCACTTGTTAAATCACAAAGACTTCCAAGTAAATCAGTCAACTGTCTAGGAGTAGTACCCAATGATTTCTCAACCTCATAATCAGGTTCCTTCTTCTGCCTTATCGCATTCTTTACATACTCATTGATATCACCATTTTTGTTCCAATTTTCTGATATATACTTTAACTTAACCTCTTTTGGTCTACCTTTCAATCCATTTGTAAAGCCGGGAGAAACGACAGGATCTGCTAACTCCCATATCTTACCAATGGGATCTTTGAAAGCTCCATCCCCATATACTAAAACTTCAATATCTTTGCCTGTTTCCTTTTTTAATCTTTTCTGGATTGAGTTTACAATATCCTCACACTCCCTTGGAAAAAGCTTTAGCTTTCCCTCCCCCACCTTATTCGAACCTAGTAATCCATACTCTGGATTGTATCCATGCGAGTGTGAAGGTTCTGAAAATATATCTGTAAGAGAGTACAAGGTCTTTGCTCCAGATTCCTCAAGTATTTTCTTTGTTCTAAATCTCGTATGGATATCACATACAAGAATATTCTTTGTAAATCCTAAAATATATTTTGGGTCATTAGAAAAATGAATATGTACATTTCCATTTCCAAGGCTCTTGTAATATTTTGCATAATCAACACCTGTGAATTCATGAGGGACATTCTCTCCGAAAAGCTCCCTATATCTATCTTCCTCAAAGGAGTCAATATATGGATTAAGACCCTGTTCATACATCTTGTCAACATCCATTAAGTGATTTCCTACTTCATCAGAAGGATAGCTTAAAAGTACATGAACTTCCTCACAGGCCTGTGCTATAGATTTTAATATTAAAGAGAACCTGTTTCTACTTAGTATTGGAAATACAACACCAATATCTTTAGGGAATTTCTCTTTAATCTCTTTTACTAGTTGCTCTTTTGAGATATAGTTGGCCTGTGTGATTGCTACAACAGCTTCTGTAATGCCTACAACATCTCTATCGTTGAATTCAAATTTATGCTCCTTGGAAGCTCTAAGCAAAGAACTAACAACAACACTTTCTAAATCATCCCCCTGTTTAATTACAGGAGTTCTTACTCCCCTAACAGTAGTCCCTATATATCTCATTGAAATATGATAATAATTTAAAAATACCAACTTCTAATATTAAAGATTTCTTATGTACATGTCCACAACCCTCCATAATCTTCTATCTAATACCAAGAAGAGGGAACATTAAGAAGGAAAAATGGAATACAACTATACGCAAAAAGAAGCAGGAGAGGAATAAGTATTAAATATCTCAACCATTTCTTCCTTACGAAAAGTAAAGACTTAGAAAAAAGGATAAAGAGGGGAATAATAACCGGAAAAACATATCTTCCCTGCAAAGCTAAATAGAAATGATTAAATCTAAGATACTTGGTATAGTTTTGTACAAAGAAAAGGATAGAAATATAAAAAAGAGTAATAGTTATTAAATAGTAATCAACTTTATCCCATCTTTTTCTATACTTAACACCCAAAACTATAGCTATTGAAAAAAACAGTAAGTAGGGAATTTTGAAATACTCTGGCATATATAAACTACTGTCTGCCATAATTCCAAAGATTTTCCCTGTAATATTCCATACCCAATACCCAAAGTATCTTACAAAATCAATCCTTTCTCCATTAAAAATCATTTCGACAATTTGACCAACTCCTTCTATCTGTACTGGTCTACGTGTAATATTGTCTCGATAATATACTCCATTTTCCAAACATTGTTCATGAGTCAATATCTGAGTACATGAAGGCTCCAATGATCCATATTTTAATATATTTATTCCATAAACCTGGATATTAAAAAATACAGCAATTAGAAGCAGAATTATAAGATACCAATACTTCTTTAATAAAGATATTTGAAATTGATATTTCCTCTTAAAAATATCTATAAATGAAAGTATCACAAGAATAAAAGCGAGTGGAAGGACTGTAAACTTTGTAAAAGAACCAAGAGCAAGAGAAAGAAACATTAATAACAAAAACTTAATATCCTGTTTACTTTTAACAAACTTTACAAAGAAATAAAGAGATAGAATACAAAACAGATTTGCCAAATTATCATAGTTAATTGATGAAGAAAGAAATACAAACATAAGGGTATTAGTAAGAAGAAAAACAGGTAGGATCCTTTCCCATTTACCCTTCAAAAACTCCTTTGAGAGTAAATATCCAACGAGTATAGTTATTGAGGAGTACAAAACATTCACCAATCTCAACAAGAGTACCTCATCAATAATCCCCTTATTAATATTTAATAATCTTCCATTTATCCAAAAGTACAGATAAGGGATTCGGGTTATATCTCTCCATTGATATGTGTCTGGAGTATTTGGAGGAATAGCTAGTGTAGTAGAGTATGCCTGAGAGACCCTAAGATGATAGTAAGAGTCTGGAGATAATCCCATTCTTAACTTAATAGCTAAAAAAGATATAAAGAAAAAGAATATTAAAAAGAGTAAACCTAAACATATAAAATGGCTATTCTTCTTTCTTAAAAAGAAGTTCATCTACTTCGTATTCCTTAAAAAATAATGTTAATACCAAAAGAGATATTAGTAAAAGAAGAAACATTACACTCCTATCTAATACCGCTATTTGAACAATTTCTTGCTCTGTAAGATTTAGAGATTTTGATGTGATAAGTAATATCCCCTCCCTTATTCCTAGTGCACCCGGTGTAATACTCACTAAAAGAGAAACACCAGAGATACATGTATACAAAATAATATCTAATATCTGAATGTCTTTCCCTATTGAAAAAAACTGTATCCCAACAACTATTACATTAAGTAAAATATTTGACATTGATATTAATATTAACATAGTAAATAGCTTACGTTTTCTAATAATCGAGTCCCATCCATCAATAAATCTGTCAAAAAAAGAAAATATCTTTTGTAAAACCCCTTTTGAGTTTTTGAAAACCTTTGTTAGAGAAACTCTAAAAAATATTAATATAATCATAGCTAAAACTACACCTAGAAAAAAAAGTGTTAGAGGTAAAAAAAACTCCTCTGATAGATAGTACTTTAAAAATAGTACTATTAACGCTAGAAAAGAGCTCGTAAGAAAAAATATGATGTAATACCCATACAGTGTAGAAAGAAAATTAGAATATCGAAAATTAAATTTCTTTTTAAGGTATGTTGCTCTTAATATTGCTCCTGCACGCATAGGTAAGAGATAGTTCCCTATACGAGATATTGTAGCAATAAAAAAACTCTCTTTATTACCAATATGTCTATCAAATACTTCTAAAGTAACAGAAATAAAAAGACCTTCAACAAAGAAAACTAAAAGGTAGATAACCATTATTAATACAATATGTATTGGATTTGTATTTAGAAGTCTATCAACAACCTCTGGGTGTCTTAGAAGATATACAACAAAGAGAAATATTATTGCAGCAGTAAGAATAGGGGAGATATACTTTTTAAGCTTTTTTAATTTCATAAATATAATCATGCACAAAGTAAACAGCTTCACGTAAGTATATCAAATATACAATAACCTTAGAATAAGTATTACTATCAAAACCTCATAGAACTAATAACTTTTTCTGTCATTTCTGCATTCTCCTCAGAAGTAAAGTTTAGTGTTGTATCAACATTTACAATATATTCATCAGTTAAAAGTATTAATCCACCATTTTCATAAAGCATTCCATCAGAAAATGTATATTCAAATGCATCTTTTCCAGACACTATTTTAAACTTCTCCTCATAATCAATTACCTGTTCACCATATCCTTTTGTTCTTTCAACAATGGCGCTATAAAAGATATCCTCTAACTCCTCTATAGTTATCTCTTCCTCCTTCTGATAGAAATCAATAAATATTGTTGCACCACCAAAATAATCTACTTCAGTAGCTACATCATCTGGGAATTGGATTGGGAGATAGGAGATCACAATTCTTTTTGCAAAGTTAGGAAATATCTCCGGTATATCCTCTGAATCAAACTCCAAAGAATCATAAGCATATATACTCCAAACATATCTGTCTGAGGGATTTATATAATCAGGATGAAAAGAACTGATACCTGGTAACTCAACTAAGAAATTGTAATCAGGATAGCTGTATACTGCCCATTCAGGATTTTTTTGTTTAATAGTAAGTTCTACATCCTCATCCATGGAGTCAGACTCTTCACAGCTTGTACAAACTACTGTATCAAGAATAATTTCCCTAATATCTTCTGGCATAAAAGAAGCACCTTTCAAAACCCAAACTACAAAAAGCACTCCCAAAATTACTAGAAAAAGAATAAAAAATAATAGAGTTTTTAATATCCCAACATTAGAGTATACTCTCTCCATTCTGTCTGATTGAACAGTTCCAGTATTTGAAATATTTTTCATTTTCTTAATAATAAATTTACTTAATATATATTACTTACGTATGCTCTCTTTTTCAAGTAGAGAAAATAATGTAATATATAGATATTAAATTTCTAAAACCATTATGTTTCTCTCAGATTCAACAATAAAAGAATATATCTCTAAGGGTAAAATAAAGATAGAAGGGGAGTATGAAATAGAACCCATAGGTATAAGTTTACATCTACATGATGAACTACTCATCCCTAAACCTTACCAGACAGTAGATAGCAAAAATCCTAAAGAGATTGAATATATTAAATACAATCTTACTCAAGCGCCCTATGTATTAAAGCCAAATGAGTTTGTACTTGGCTCAACTAAAGAAATAATTAATACAGATAAAGATATAATTACAATAATTGATGGCAGAAGTACATATGCAAGAGTAGGTATGAGTATCCATATCTCTGCTATGATACTGGACGGCCTACCCTTTAATCATGAACGCTCTGTACTTGAAATTAAAAATAGTGGCCTGTTTAATATCTTTCTTCACCCTAGTGAGAAAGTAGGTACATATCTTTTCTCCACTCTTTCTGACTCGATAAGTGGAGATAAAGAGAGTGTATATAAGGATCAAAAGAGTGTATCTCCTCCAAAATTTGAATAAAAAGGCAAGATAAATCTTGCCTAATTACTCACTTATTTAATATCCCAAGTCTAGTGGTGATGTTCCTCTTCTGCCTCCATAGCCTCTTTTCTACTTGCATGAACTGTACCCTCAGGATGATTAGCTGGAGCATAGATTGTATAAAGCTTTAAATCTTTCTCTTCAGATATGTTAATTACATTGTGCAATGCTCCCGCTGGGACAATAGCTACCATATCATCAGTTAATATGTTCTCCTTACCATTTATCAAAACTCTAGCTTCTCCTTGCTCAATCCTAAAAAACTGGTCAACTAAATCATGTACCTCTTCCCCGATATCCTCTCCTGGCTTAAGAGTCATAACTACAAGTTGCATATGACTACCTGTATACAAAACCTTACGAAAATTTACATTTTCTAAAGTCCTTTCTTCAATATTATCTATATATCCCATATCTTTATATTAACAATTTATATACCCTTTTAATGTTATCACCCTTTTAAAATATCATCAAATTCACCTTTAAACCACTGACTTTTAATTAATAGAAATCTAGTATATAGCTATGATATTAGTAACAGGTGCAACAGGAAGAATTGGTAATGTTTTAGTAAAAACCCTTGTTAAAGGAAAAGAGTCTGTTAGGGTCCCAGTCAGAAAAACATATTGAAGTATTCAACAGCTATGGTATTGGGTAAGTTTCTAAACTTCTTCTCAAGTAAATCATCAATAACTCCATACTCATTGGATACATTAATGAGTAACTCAAATATTTCCCATCTTAAAGCAGAAAAAAAGTTGGGTTCAATATTTTGCTGATTATACCAAATAGCTTGGGGAATTTAATACAAAAAAGTAGGGATGTACATATTTTGTGTTTCAAAGTAATCTCTGTTCATGATAAAATCTAAGCTATGGATAAAACAATATACCTTGACAATGCTGCTACAACAAAAATAGATAAAGAGGTAATTAAAGCTATGCTTCCATATTTAACTGATCAGTATGGGAATCCCTCTAGCATATACTCTCTCGCTAGAGAAAGTAAAAAAGCTATAGAATCTTCTAGAGAAGAGGTAGCTAAAGCAATAAATGCGAAACCAAATGAAATATATTTTACCAGCGGAGGAACAGAATCAGATAACTGGGCAATAAAAGGAATTGCTTTTGCTAATGAAAACAAAGGTAAACATATAATAACAACTAATATAGAACACCACGCTGTGTTACATACTTGTAAATATCTTAAGAAATATGGTTTTGAAGTAACATATCTACCTGTAAAAGAAAATGGAATAGTTGATATTAACGAATTAAGGAAAGCTATAAGAGAAGACACTATACTAATCTCTGTAATGTTCGCTAACAATGAAATAGGGAGTATACAACCAATAAAGGAGATAGGAAAAATTGCTAAAGAAAAAGGGATTTACTTTCATACAGACGCTGTACAAGCAGTAGGAAAAATACCCATAGACGTAAACGAATTAAATATTGACTTACTTTCCCTTTCAGGACATAAATTACATGGACCCAAGAGTATAGGAGCTTTGTATATTAAAAATGGAGTTAAGATATCAAATATGCTCCATGGAGGAGGACAAGAGAGAAAGATGAGAGCAGGTACAGAAAATGTGCCCAGTATTGTTGGATTAGGTAAAGCCATTGAAATTGCTACTGAAAATATTAATGAGAAGAATGAAAAAATAATTGAATTAAGAGATATTCTCATTAATGGTCTTCTAGAAAAAATACCTGATACAATACTAAATGGAGATAGAGAGAAGAGATTACCTGGGAATGTAAATGTATGCTTCAAATATATTGAGGGAGAGTCCATACTCCTAATGCTAGATATGAAAGGTGTATGTGCCTCTAGTGGCTCTGCATGTACATCTGGTTCATTAGAACCCTCTCATGTTCTTTTAGCCTTAGGTTTAGAACATGAGATAGCTCATGGCTCTTTAAGATTAACTCTCTCAAAATACAACACTCAAAAAGATGTAAAATATCTATTAGAAATACTCCCAGAGATTGTACAAAAATTAAGAGATATGTCACCTTTAATTAATCAAAACTAATAACATGGAAGAGTACAGTGAAAAAGTAATGGAACATTTTTTTAATCCTAGAAATGTAGGAGAAATGGATGATGCAGATGGAGTAGGAGAGGTAGGTAATCCCAGATGTGGAGATATTATGAGGATGTATATAAAGGTAAAGGATAATAAAATTGAAGATATTAAATTTAAAACCTTTGGATGCGGAGCAGCAGTTGCCACCAGTAGTATGGTAACTGAAATGGTTAAAGGTAAAACTTTAGAAAAAGCCTTAAAAATTACTAACATGGCAGTAGCCAAAGCCTTAGATGGACTCCCTCCTTTAAAAATGCATTGCTCAAATCTAGCAGAAGCAGGAGTAAAAGCAGCTATACAGGATTACCGAAAGAAGAATGGAAAAGAAGAATAAAGAAAAAGTTTTACTAGGAATGAGTGGAGGAGTTGATAGCTCTGTCACAGCACATATTTTAAAAAAACAGGGCTACGATGTAATTGGTGCATATATGCAACTGTGGGCCAAAGAACCTAACAAAGATGCTAAAGAGGTAACAGAAAAGCTTGGTATCCCTTTTTATATTTTTGATATGCAAAAGCAGTTTAAACAGTATGTCATTAACTACTTCATATCAGAATATCAAAATGGAAGAACACCAAACCCTTGTGTAGCATGCAATAGATATATTAAATTCGGAGCACTTTTAGATAAAGCAAACGAGTTGGGTATTGAGTATTTAGCTACTGGACACTATGCAAGGATAGAAGAGGTTGATAATAGGTATTTACTAAAAAAGGCTAGGGATGAAACAAAAGATCAAACATATTTCCTTTACACTCTTAATCAAACTCAATTGAGTAAAAGCATATTCCCATTGGGGGAGTACAAAAAGAAAAAGATCAGGGAGATTGCTAAAGAGATTGGCTTAGAAGTTTCTTCAAAGCCAGACAGTCAGGAAATCTGTTTTATCAAAGATAACGACCATTACTCCTTTATCCAAGAGTATGGTTCTCAAAAAGAAAAAAAAGGTGACATAATTGATAAGCAAGTAAACATATTAGGCTATCATGACGGGTTATCTAAGTTTACAATAGGGCAAAGAAGAGGCCTAGGAGTTATAACTGGAAAACCTATGTATGTAGTTGATCTTGAAGCGAATACAAATAGGGTAGTTTTAGGTTCAAATAGAGATCTATTTGAAAAAGAATTGGTAGCAAATACTCTTAACTGGATATCTATTGATAGGCTAGAAAAAAGTCTAAAAGTAAAAGCTAAAATTAGATCTCAAGCTACACAGTCAGATTGTACTATTACCCCAATTGACAAGAAGAGTGTTAGGGTTACTTTTGATAAACCTCAAAGAGCAATTACAAAGGGTCAATCAATTGTTTTCTACGATAATGACTATGTCTTAGGAGGAGGAGTAATTTCCTAAATTTTTCTTAAACAGAACAAATTATATCTAACATTGATACTTTTAATATACAAAATTTACTCTAGAATTTACAAAGGGTATACTGGAATACCAATTTTTAAATATTACATAAATATTAAGTATCTCTATGATTAAAAAAAATGTTAAAAAACTTAATGGTTTTAATAGAATAGTACTTCTACTTGCTCTGTCAGATGTTTTTACTTGGGGCTCTTATACAATAATCTCTATACTTACTGGTATATATCTATCTAACAAATTCGGTGAACATACTATTACCTTCGTAGGAGTAGGAACTGCTATTTACTTTTTTACAAGAGCTACCTTTCAAATCCCAATAGGATTAATAACAGACAAAATTAAAAAAGACAAAGATGAGATTACAATTCTTTTCATAGGAGTTCTATTAATGGGCTTACCCTTTATCTTCTATCCTAGCATAACCCGAAATTATCAATTTTATATCCTTCAATTTATATTTGGATTAGGAGCTTCTTTAAATGTTACAAACTGGAGAAAACTCTTTGCACTAAACGTCGACTCTGGAAGAGAGGGATTTCAATATGCAATATATGAAACAATATTAAGTTTTAGTATAGCAATAATAAGTATTTTAGGTGGATATATTGCAAATATTAGTGCACAGTATTTTGATGCCCTTATATCTTTAGGTGGAGTATTTATAATGCTTGGAAGCTTCTGGATTATCCTAATCTACAAATATGATGATAGGAATAGTAAATAGCTATTCTTTTTTGCCTTAGGTTCATCTTTGATATACAATCTCTGAGATATGATTGATTATGAAAAAATTTCAACAAGCTTGAAAGAAAGAAATATAGGGTCCGTACTCTTTGATATGGATAATACCCTTGTACAAACACATAGATACTACAAAGAAGAGCATGAAATTGTCCTAAGAGATATTCTAAAAGATATATATTATGAAATGACAGATGAGGATATTGATAGGGCAATGGAAGATATATATATGATAGTTTTAGAAATATATTCTAAAAACCCAAGACCAGTACTAATTGATGAACAAATTAGAAAAGGTTTTGTAAAATATTTTGAGGAAAGAAATCAAGAAAACCTGATTCCTGAAAATATTGGGAAGATATTAAAGGAGGCTTTTTCTTTTTTCTACAAAAAATCTCCTATTCTTTTCCCGTCTAGTATAGAGATACTGAACTTACTAAAAAAGTTTAATATATCTAAGGGAGTATACTCTCATGCACAGTATGATTGGACAAAGATTAAGATAGAACTACTTAAACAGCTATATCAGAAAAAATATAATAGAGAATTAGAATTACCCTTCTTTACTACAGATATTAGTGATGAAAAAGATCTAAAAGGGTGGAGTAAGGCAATTGAACACCTAGATTTTAAAAAGGAAACAACCTTAGTTATTGGTGATAGTTTAACCTCTGATATATTACCTGCAATTAATGCAGAAATTAAAAACTTAGTATATATCTCAAAGAAAGATGATATCCCCTGGGAGGAATTACCTAACGATGTATCAATTAAGATAGTGGAAAACATTGGAGAACTGCTTAACGACTTCTAATCATTCCCCTGGCAGCCATAATACCGGTAACAGCAGCGCCTGTAATAGAACCAGATAGCCCTGCAGCATCACCAGCGACATACAACCCCTTTACTGATGTCTCCAATGTCTTCTTAGTTTTAATCTTGGAGGACCTAAATTTTACCTCAGGTGCATAAAGTAGTGTAGAGCCTGCATTTATACCAGGCATTACCTTGTCTAATTTCTCTAACCCTTCTAAAAGATTTAGTACTACTCTATGTGGGAGACCCATGGATATATCACCTGGGACAACGTCCTTAAGAGATGGTTCTACAAAAGATTTTTCTAATCTAGACCATGTACTTCTTCTCCCATCTCTTAAATCATAAAGAGTTTGAAGTAGAGGTTTTCCCCCTCCTAACAAAGATACTAATTCAGCAACTGATTTTGCATAAGCTATGGAATTTTCTAAAGGCTCCTTTAAATTTACTTCACACAAAAATGCAAAGTTAGAATTTTTACCCAAATGATCAGAGTTAGAATGTCCATTTACACATATGTAGTTATCATATCTTTCTATAGATACCAAACCATTTGGACAACTACAAAAAGTTCTTACAATATCTTGATATGTTTTTGTTCTCACCTTATATACAGTTTCATACAGTGTCTCAGCCTGTCTTTGCATAATGGAAGAGGGGAATTCTACTCTAACACCAACTTCTACCTTGTCATAGATATACTTAATATCATATTTATCCGCTAATTTTTGTAACCATCTAGCATTTAATCTTCCCGGAGTTAAGAGTACTTTTTCCCCATATATCTTTTTACCTTTATCTGTAACAACTCCCTCAATTTTTCCCTCTTTAACAATGATATCTTCAATTTTAGTCCTATCTAGTATCTCAACTCCCTTTTCAAGAAAATAGTCTTGAACATCTTTAATAAAGACTCTAAGTCTATCTGTACCTACATGTCTAGCTTTTCTTAAAACAAGCTCTACATCATTTACCTCTGCCTCTTTAATTAAGTTTTTTAATTCCTCTGTTTGTTTGGGATAGTATTGGGCATCTATTTCAAAATCATTAAATATACTGTCTACATAATCCAATATTTTTTGATATGAGGATTTAGATATTAGATGGAAAGCTTTCTCATGAGACAGGTTAGCTGTTAGTGTTAACTTCCCATCAGAGTATGTTCCAGCACCACCAAATCCCATCATTACTTCTGAGGGCTTTCTATTTTCAACTCTTTCTCCTAAATCTATTATTGCTATTTTAGCTGTTTTTTTCTTTTTAAGTATTTCATAACAAGCAAACATTCCTGCTGGACCAGCTCCTACTATTATGTAATCATACTTTTTCATATGGGAATTATACAGGTTATCACCCCAATATACCCTTTTAGAGAAAAGTATTCAATATCATCCTTTCTTGACTTAAATTATCTCTTGTTGTTAAATATATTATTAACTTATCAAAATATATTTAACTATGAAGAACTTCTTACTTGCTTTCCTAGCAATAGGACTCATTGGTCTTCCTACCTTTGTATTTGCACAGGAGGATATGCTAATTACACCCAATGAAACTGAAGAAATGGATGTTACAGTCCCCATAGCTCCAGATAGTCCATTCTACTTTTTAACCTCTGTGATTGAGGGTGTAGATCTCTTCCTTACCTTTAATGATGAAGCTAAATTAGATAAAGAATTAGTATTTGCTGATAGGAGAGTAGCAGAAATGGATATGGTAGCAGCCGAAGGCGATACTGAATTACTAGAGAAATTACAAAACAAATATGAAAAACATATTCAAAATGCAGAGAAGATAGCTGCAAAAAACCAGGAAAAAGAAACCGAAATGGTTAAAAAGATTACTCAAGCACAAGAAGAACATATTAGAAAATTAGAAGATGTAGCAGAAAAAGTACCTCTAAAGGCAAAGGAGAGTATAGATAGGGTAATTGATGATACCGAGAATAAGTTTAACAACGCGAATACTGATAATAGTCAATCAGATCCTACAGGAAATGGTGAAAGTGGTAATGAGAATGGTAGTGATTCTAGCTCTAATGGTAGCGCTGGAGATAATGGTACAGGAGGAAATAACTAAATATTATCTTTTGTATACAAAAGGATCTGTGCTAATTACACAGGTCCTTTTTTTGTTGTATTAACAAATATATATATTTCTGCTAAATTAGAGTAATAAGTTTAATATACATATATTTATGAAAAAGTATGTAACTGTTTTACTACTTCTTTTCATCTTTATCCCATTTACTCCAATATTTGGACAAGAGGAGGAATTAGAAGAAAGCGAAGTAATTGAACAAGATGATACAGAAGAGGTAGGAGATACCAAAGATGAAGGAGAAGAGGAAGAGGTAGCTGATCCAACAAAACCCTTGTATTTCTTCACTACCGCTATTGAGCAGATAGAGCTCTTCTTTACCTTTGATGATGACAAAAAGATAGAGAAAAGATTAGAGTTCGCTGAAAAGAGAATAGCTGAGATGGCTCTAATGGCAAAGCAAGGGAATGAAGCTGAATTTGAAAAGATACAAGCTAGGTATGAAAGACAGATAGAACAGGCGTTAAAGATAGCTAACAAACACTCCGAGATGGCACAAGAAAAAGTAGAGAGGATAGAACAAAGTAGGGAAAAACATATTCAAACTTTGAAAAAAGTTTCTGGACAGGTCTCAGAACAAGCAAAGCCTAGTATAGAGAAAGTAATAGAAAAAACACAACTTAAATATGATATGGATAAAGAGGAGTGGAAAGCATTAAAGAAAGCAGACCGAGGAAATAGCGATAAGGATTCTGATGAGACAGAGCAAGAAGACACAGAAGAGTAATTCGTGTAGAGTTAATTAAAAAAACAATATAATTTTAATTGTTGTCTATTAATATGAAGAAAAATAGAAATACCTATGAATACCTAGGAGGAGGATTACTTTTCTTAGGAATTTCTTTGTTTGTTCTAATTGTTTCTTTGATACTCTCCATTGGCCAACAGGAAACTGAGATAGATATTAATGAAGAGTCTGTAACTTCTAGATATATTAATGTTAGCTTTCCGGTTACACAGGCAGAGACAGACAAGCCTGTTGTAATTGATGAAAAAATAGATGAAAGTAAACAGGGTATTCTTAAGGTAGAAGAGAATAGAAAAGTTCTAACAATTCCAAATACTCTTTCTGAAAATGAAAAAGCGAAACTTGAAGATATATACTCCATCCAATTTACACAAGATACCGAAAGAAATGGGGTGTATGTTATCAATATAACCCAAAATACAGATATAGCAGCTCTAGAAAAAGAATTAGAAGTAGATATAGAAACTGATATCCCTGTAAAAATGGCTACAGATACAATAGATTGGGGTATATCAAGAATAGGGGCTAATCAAGTGTGGGAAAAAGGAAGTGGTCAAGGAATAATAATTGCAATTATTGATACTGGGGTACAAAAGGATCACCCTGATTTAGTTTCTAATCTTACAACTGGTTATGATTTTGTAAACAGTGATACAGATGCAACAGACGATCATGGTCATGGTACACATGTAGCTGGGATAGCAAATGCCACCTTAAACCAAGTGGGTTCAGTAGGAGTAAGTAATAGCTCTACAATACTCCCTATAAAAGTATTAAACAGTTCAGGATATGGGTATCTTTCTGATGTAGCCAAGGGAGTATATTATGCCGCAGATAATGGAGCAAGAGTTATTAACCTAAGTCTTGGAGCACCATCTGATTCTGATACTTTAAGAAACGCTATTCTTTACGCTACTAGAAAAGATGTTGTAATAGTTGCAGCTGCAGGAAATGATGGAGGAGCACCTTGCTCTTACCCAGCAGCTTACAATGAGGTGATTTGTGTAATGGCAACAGACAGTAGAAATATGTTAGCTAGTTTTAGTAATATAGGTGGGGATATCTCCGCTCCTGGGGTTTCTAACTACTCAACATACCTAGGAAGTACATATAAAACCCTAAGTGGAACGAGTATGGCCTCTCCTCATATAGCTGGGGCTGCCGCACTGCTTCTCTCCATTTGTCCTACTTGCTCATCTTTTGAGATTAGGGACCTAATTAATGAGACTGCAATTGACTTGGGAGAACAAGGAAAAGATATACTTTTTGGATATGGTTTGGTTGATTTAACATCCGCTGTTGAAAAACTTCAACCAACAGAGGAAGGATTAGAGGAAATAATTACACAAACTCCTTCAGATGAAACAGAACCTCTACAAGATACTGAAGAGACTACAAAACCAGTCAAAAAAGTAAGAGAAGAGAATCCAATTGTACCAGAAATATATATAACTCAACCTACTGAAACTAGGGGTAATAAATATATTCCAACCCAAGTTGGAGATATTGAAGTTAAATATACTCTTAGCCCTGTAGATAGTAACAGTAAACTTACAAAAGTAGTATTGTATTTAGATAATGAAGAAATTTCTTCTAGTACACTACAAGAGGATACATTTATAGTTGAAGGTCCTTTGTTAAACCATTCTCAACACTGGGTAAAGGTTGTTGCACAGTTTAATGATGACAGAGAAGCTAAAGACCAAATTTTAATAGATCTAACATATCTTAAATCATTACAAAGAAAGTCTTCTAGATCTGTTCTTGGAATATCAACCTCTATTTTCGATTGGCTTAATATCTTTATAGGGAGATAAGACTAGTCAATTACTGTTTTGGGGTATGGTATAATTAGGCATGTTAAAAATGCTTAAGATATATACAATTAAAAATTCCAAAGAGGAAAAGTTTCTAAGAGAGAAAACAGATGAGGTAAGTAAATCACAGATAGAAGACAAAGAGTTTCAGACCTTTATCGATAACCTTATCTACACTGCTCAAAAGTTTGAATCAGAAGATGGCTATTTAAGTGTAGGATTGGCCGCAATACAGGTAGGTAAAAAGGACAAGCTTTTTGCTTTCTTTAGAGAAGACATTCAAGACTTTGAAGTTATGATTAATCCTGAAATAGAGATCGTCTCACCAATACAGGAAATAGAAAAAGAAGGTTGTCTAAGTATCCCTGGCGTTGAAGGGAAAGTAGCAAGATTTAGAAAAATAAGGGTTAGATATTTAGATAGGAATGGAAAAAGGAAAAGAGAAACATTTACTAGAATGGATGCAAGAGAAATACAACATGAATTTGACCATACTCAAGGCATTCTTTTTACTGACAAATTAATAGACTAGAAAATTTCTAACTTTCCATATACAATATATACTGATTATATTTAACAAAAAGTTCTAATGTTGAAAATATTTACTGTCTTACTATTTCTTTCAACAATATTTACTCCTGTATTAGCTCAAGAAGATACTACGATAGAAGAGGTGAGAGAAAACAGAGAGGTATTAGCGGAAGAAATAGATGAATTAGAAATTAAAGAAGAAGAAAGAGCTAATGCTAAAGCTGACTTGCTTGGAATTACACTTCCTGAATATACCGACAACCCTAACTATGTAATTACCTTCAAGGATCCATCTCAAGATGCCCTTGGTGTTGAAATTGAGTTGGACGGAAAAGATTGGACAGAGATTAGTAGTCCTTACACCTTTCCTGCATTAAGCATTGGAGAGCATAATATAAGATTTAGATTTACTGATGAGGACGGCCAAGTACAAATCCTTGAGCATGAACTAATCGTTATCCCTCGTCCTCCAATTATTAACTCTCCTGAAATTGAGAAGGACTTTATCACAATTGGGGGTAGTGCACTGTCTAATTCTGAAATTATATATACCATTACGATAAATTCCTTCAATCAAAATGAAATAGTTACTTCAGATGGGAGTGGGAATTGGTCTGTTAATTTCTCTCCCGAAAGTGGTCTTTCTGATGGTATCTACACCTTTACTGTATATAGTAGGAAATATGGATATGCTAGCAACCTCTCCGAACCACTGGTTTTTGCTGTTGGAGAAGGAAATGAAACCATTTTAGATAGTAGCTCTTCTTCCAAAGAGATATATTTCTCCTTTAAAGAAATAAGTAGAGAAAATATTAAAGATGTTGTCAAAGATAATAGAGATTTAATCTTTCTTACAATTGGAGCTTTTCTCTGCGGAGGAGTTATCTTTGTTTTTCTAAAAGGTTTGTTTACCGGTAAAAGAAGGGAAAAAGAGTTAAAAAAAGCAGAGGATTTGATACACAAACATAACAATACAAACAACAAAGAAAAAACTTTAAAGGAGCTCTTTGGAGAAGAAGGAAAAACTAAGAAAGAGGAAACTAAAGATGAAGAAAAAGAAAAGGTAAAAGAAAAGATTCGTATCGTTAATAAGGATATATTTCTTAAAAATTTCAAAACTATAGATCCTGATGAAAAGGGTGGAAAAGAGAAAAAATTAAAGGATGTTAAAAAAAAGATAAAAGTATCTCTAACTTCTTCGCAAGAGGATTCTAAATAGTTTTGTGATAAAATCTCCATATATATAGCCAGAATGGTGGAATAGGCAGACACGCTACGTTCAGAACGTAGTCTTCATTACGAAGGTGGGGGTTCAACTCCCCCTTCTGGCATTCTATTTACTCCAGTATGAAATATCCTTAAATCTTTCGTATGGATAAAGTATCTCTGACATATCAGATATTTTAATATCCTCCTTAACTACATATAAGTAATTAGGATGATAAAGNAATATTACAGGAGAATCTTGTGTTAAGTATCTCTGAAATAGTGTATAGTCNTCTTTCCTCTCCTCCTGTTTGATAGTTCTTCTAGCTTCTTCTAAAAGAATATCCACTCTTTCATAAGTATATCCTGATAAATTCAAATCAGGATAGTTTGTTTTAAGAGAGTGCCATAAGTTATACTGATCAGGATCAATAGTAGTCTCAACTTCATACATTAGTAATTCAAAATCTCTAGTTGCTACAATCTCTTGTGTTAACTGTTGATATGAAAGAGGCTCTAGATTTAAAACAAGGCCTTCCTGTTCAAAGAGCTCTTTCAAAACATTAGCTATTTCACTGTTAAATTGGTTGTCATAATATGAAAAAGAAAAACTAAGTATTTTCCTATCCTCTGTTTCATAAAATCCTGATGATTCATTTAGAGTGTAACCTAAATTTTTAAATATCTCTTTCGCCTTGTCAGGACTATACTCATATTTAACTACCTCATCCTCACTGTATGCCCAAGAAGTACTAGGTATAGGTCCATATGCAATCTCTCCTGAGATATTAGCCTTCTCTAATAGCTTCTGCCTATTAAGTAAATAGTTTAGAGCCTGTCTGATTTCTTTGCTTTCAAGCTTTCCCTTTCTAATATTAAAGAATATCATTCTTAACCTAGACTCAAGAGTTATCACATAAGTATCATAGCCTGGATATTCATCTATAAAAGCCATCCCTGCACTGTACACACTACCCATAGCATCTAGACTCCCATTTCTAAAAGCTGCCTCTAAAGTGTCATAGTCGGAATACAATCTATAAATAAAAGTATCGATTTTAGGAGTAACCCAAAAATAGTCACTCGCTTCTAAATACACAACATTAGGCTCAGACCTATACACCCTATAAGCACCAGAACCAAGTGGATATCTTGAAAAAGAATCAAATGCTAAATCTTGCAAAGATATATTCTCTAACCTATGTTTAGGTACAATATATATAGAAACTACCTCAAAAAATGTGGCATTCCCCTCTGGGAGTGTAAATCTTAATTTGTTTTCTGATATCTTATTTATTGTAACCTCAACCAGAGATGAACCAATGGTATCATAATTGTATTTGGAAGAAAGCTGTTTAGCTGTTTCAAAGGTATATATTATATCGTCAATCGTTAAAGACTCCCCATCCTGCCATTTATGCTCTAAAGAGATTGTAAAATCATATGTTTTACCATCTGTAGAAACTACCCAATCAGTTGCAATACCTTCCATTGGCTTTCCTTCTTCCGATATCTCTATAAATTTTTCAAATACTAAAGCTTGAAGATCGCTATCAACAGGGTTTTGTGCAGTAAACAGCGGATTTAAGGAAGATATTGCTCCTACATTCCCCTCTACAAAAACATCCTCCTTTTCACCTGATATAAAGTTAGCGAAGGTATTACTCCTTAAAAAAAAGGATAGAAAAACACCAAGTATAGAAAAAAGTAATATAAAACTTAAAGGTGCAGTTTTTTTAAATATGGTTGATATCCTTTGAGGATACAACCAGAAGCAATCCCTAAAACCTTTTTTCTCCTCTTCACTATTACCAACCTTTATTGCTCTTTGATCAGGTTTAAAATGAGTAAAGGCCTCTCGCATCGAGAGTGTACCAGTTTTCTCACCTGTAACTTTTTTATCCTTCATCTTTAATGATTTAAGAAACGTACTTATATATCAAAAGCGATATTACAATTAAGAGTATCGTAAGCACTATTGTAAAATAGTGTAAGAATTTCTCTAAACCTCTTTTAGTTCTAAAAACCTCTCCACCACCACCAAACATCTTTCCTAGCCCCTCTGCACGGTTTTGTAAAAGGATTGATACAACAACAAGAATAGATACTCCTATTTGTGCATAAAGTAGAATATTTTGTAATTTTTCATTCATACGTCAGATTATACTATATTATGAACTTTTCTCAAGGACACTAAGTAAACTGGTTATTAAAGAGTAGGTTACACTTCCAAAAACCATTGTTAAAATTTCTGTAACTTTAAAACTGTTTATTACTAAACTCCCAGTATCTAAACCTTCAAATACATACTCCTCTATCTGAAAGCCCGGCATAAATATCTTAATTAGATAAAAGACTCCAAAACAGAGAAGGGAAGACATTACAAATTTAGTAAGAAAATTCTCCTTGATTGTTAAGAATACCAAAAGAGCCGAAGAGAGAAATACAGCAATAGCGAATAGTGAAAAGGTAGAAAGTATATATACAAGACTTTGAGGAAAAACAATACCTTTAAATATTGTCAATACAAAGTATATTACAAGCATATACTCGATGAGTCTTTTTAAAAATTTCTTCATCTTTTATGTCTGCTTATCTTACATTAATATATTAGCATATTACATTTTAAGTAGCATATTTTGCAACTACAAATAATATAGGATAGTGATTTCCTTGTTGGCAAAGTCAATCATAATGTATATTGTAGATATGCTTAAAGGGAAAATTTTTTGTAAAACTAAGATTGTAGCAACAATAGGACCAGCCTCATGGGATAAAAATATCCTAAAAGATATGATTACCCAAGGAATGGATGTAGCTAGAATAAATGCCTCATTTGCAGATTTCGATGAATTAAAAAGAGTCTCTCAAAATATTAGGGAGATATCTCCTAGGGTTGGAATAATGCTAGACACAATGGGACATAAGATTAGAGTAACAGGATTTAATGAGGAAAGAAAACTTATTGAAAAGGAAAAAATAATTGTTGTACCAGATAAGGGAGAAAACAGTAATCAAAATCTTGATAATAATCACATAGCTATTACATATCCAACTCTACATCAGGATATCTCCAGAAATGCTCATATTCTACTAGATGATGGCCTGGTATCATTAAAAGTCATAGATATTAAAGGAGAAGAAATACTTTGTGAAGTAGTACAGGGAGGAATACTTCGACCGAAAAAAACTGTTAATATTCCCAATACTAATCTTAAATTCCCATCTCTTAGTAAAAAGGATAAGTTAGATATTAAGTATGCTGTTGAGAATGGTTTTGATTTCATATCTGCCTCCTTTATTAGAGATATTCATGATATCGCTATGGTAAGAAAGCTTATGGGGAAAACACATATTAAACTAATAGCTAAGATAGAGGATAGAGAAGGGGTAGACAACTTTGATCAGATTCTCCCCTTAGTTGATGGTGTAATGGTTGCAAGAGGAGATATGGGAGTAGAATTACCCTTAGAGGACGTACCTGTAATCCAAAAACAAATTATTTTTAAATGTAGGAGTGTAGGGAAACCAGTTATCGTAGCAACACAAATGCTAGAATCAATGAGGAAAAGTGTAAGACCAACACGTGCAGAGGTAAGTGATGTAGCAAATGCAGTAATGGATGGCTGTGATGCTTTAATGCTTTCAGCAGAGACCTCTACAGGAGAGTTTCCAGTGGAAGCAGTAAAGACTATGAACAAGATAGCAATAAAAGTAGAAGATGTATTAAGACCACAGAGAGTTCAGGGATATACCCAGGTTTCGATTGAAACCGATGAGTTATGTAACTGTATATTTGATCTTGCTAACTCTATCTACCTTAAGGGTGTAATTGTACTATCTCAAAGTGGTAAGACTTCCCAAAGCTTAGCAAGACACAGATTAACAATTCCAATATGGGAAATTGGTAATGATATAGTAAGGATAAGGCAAAATTCTTTACTAAGAGGAGTCAAGGGATTTTACATAAATGATCTCCCAGATGATAGAGACAAGGCCGTCCTAAAAAGTGTTGAGTGTGTATATTCACATGGGGAATTGGATTTAAATGATAAAATTGCTATTATTAGTGGCAGTTCTATTAAAAATAGATCCTATAACTCAATACTTGAGATAGTGAATGTAAGCGATATAGTTGGATCTTGAATCTATGGTGACGTAGCCAAGTTGGTTAAGGCCGTGGTCTGCAAAACCACTATCATGGGTTCGAATCCCATCGTCACCTTTTTTACTTCCCCTTATGGTATAACTTAATATGAAAAAAAGAGACTCAAGCATAGATTTTCTTAGAGCAACAGCTGTTTTTCTCATGGTTATAACACATGTTAATGCACTCCTGTATTCAGGGAAAAATTCCATATTAGACATCTTTACAACTGCGGGTGTTACCCTTTGTTTTTCAACTTTTCTTTTTTGCTCTGCATATATAGATGGATTAAAGATAGAGAAGGGGAAAGATTTTAATATTAAAAAGGTATTAAAAAGAATCTTTAACATATACATAGTATATGTATTGTGTGGAATATTTGTAACACTTGTATTTCAAGAAGGAATAACAATAGATCAAATCCTAAACATCATTATTCTAAATTATGTTCCAGAATTTACAGAATTTTTAATCGCCTTTATTCTCTTCTCCTTTCTTCCTCTCATATTTTCAAAACAAATTAAACAATTACTCTCTAAACCCCTCCTATTGGTTTTTTTAACTATCTCTATTTACTTTCTAGGCTCTTTAATATCTTCAGAGCTATCAAAATACTCTTTGCCAAATTACATCAGAATATTAGTAGAGAATATATTTGGATATCAAAATCAGCATAGATTCCCAATAATCCCATATCTACCTATATATTCCTTTGGAATACTCCTTAGTAAATACAAAAGTAACAGGATTTTGTTTAAGACACTTGTAATTTCTCTTTTACTTTTCTTTCTTCTTTACTTTTTCAAACTATCACACTGGTATAGATGGCCCCCCTCTGTACTCTTTCTGTTTTACTCTTTTGCATACATCCCTTTAATCCTCCTTATATTCAGAAAGTTTGAAAGAACCCTATCTAAGAGCATATTTAAACTGTTTACCAACGTTGGTAAATACCCACTAGAACAATTTGCTCTCTCAACTCTTTTGGTTTTTACTGCGAAGGCATTCATCCCCTCAACTGGGAATGAATTTGTAAGTATATTGGTTAACATTATAATCTTAGGATTTCTAACTGCGTATCCCATAGTTTTTTACCGTAAAATGGTATAATTATATATGAACAAGAAACTAGGAATACTGATCGTGTTACTACTATCTTTAGTATCTACATCAGTATTTTTAACAAACAAAAATACCTCAACAGAGATTAACACCCCTATAAATGGAGTAGAAGAGATAAAGGGGGAAGAAACTCAGGTATGTAGCATTCTTGAAGAGAGTGCAAAAGAGCAACTACTAAACCTCCCATCCTTAAGAGAGTGGTATGTGAAATCTCCATATGTTGAAAACAACTATATTAATATCCAACTTGAACTACCCAAAGAAAGTGTCTCTGTTAAATACTCTCTAAATGATTCCCAAAATGAGGCTCTCTTTGAAGATGGTAAATGGAAAATTAATATCCCAATAGATAACCTTGAGAGTGGGGAATATAAATTGTTAGTTGACTGCACTATTTGTGAAAACAAACTTTCGAAATCTTTCTCTTTCAAAGTATCAAACCCTGTATATGTTACATGGACTATAGACTGGGAGGGATTCGATGTAAAAGAACAATATCTGCAAGAAATGGTTAAGATATCAGAGCAGTACGATATTCCAATGACTCATTTCTTCAATCCATACATATATATCTATCTTTCTTCTAATAGAGCTACCTACTTAACAAATTGGGTAAAAAATAGAACAGAGGATAGTATAGGGTTACATTTACATATGTATGATAGTCTAGTAAAAGCAAGTGGGGTTAAGGTAAACAATAACCCAGCATGGGGTAGCCCTATGGGAAATGGGCATGACACTCCAAACAGTAATTACAGTTATGAAGATTTCAAAGAAATTATTCTTTGGTCTATAAACCAATTCGAAAAAAATGGTATAGAAAGACCTACAATGTATAGAGCAGGAGGGTGGTTCATAGACGAAGAAAATATTAATGTGCTCAATGATTTAGATTTCCAAATAGAATCCTCAGGTAGAACATACTACATACATGGAAGAAATCTACTAGAAGGACCTTGGAACCTATCTACAACAACTCAGCCTTACCAGATGAACAGTAGGAATCAAAATACATCCAACAATCCAAATATTAATATATGGGAATATCCTAATAACGGAGGGGATTCATGGGCATACACCTCTGAACAATTAGTTTCTAATTTTAAAAGTAATTACGATAGAGGAATACAAAATGTAGATACAGTAGTAACTTTCCTTTCCCATCCACACTGGTTTGATAAAGAGGGACCCAAGATACAAGAAGTCTTAAAATATGTATATACATATTCTTACAACAATGATAAAGGTCCTGTAATATTTCTCACCCTTGATAAAGTACATGAATATAATGTAAAACTGTAGTATGCAATTTGAAAATTGGATTACTAGAATTAGTAGTTATCTTCCAGGTTATACCACCCGTATATATCTTCTTTTTTGTTTCCTCCTCTTTGTTACTCTCTCAACTCTAATTTTTTTAAAAAGGAAAAAACTTAAGAAAAGCGTAAAAAGGAAATTTCAGTTTTCACTTCCTCTAATTTTAGGGGTATTCTTTCTTTCTCTATCTGTATTATCATATTTTTTCCTACAAGATTTCCTAAAAAAGATATTCTCAGACAACATAATATATATACTGCTTCCGACAGCAATTTTCTCCCTAACATCCTTTTCCAAAAATATATTAAGAACACTTAAAAAGAAAAAAATAGAAAAAATTGTATATATCTCTGAAATATCTCTCTACTCTCTCCTTTTTCTCGCTATTTTAATAATCTCACTTTTCTCAGTCCCGCATATCTCAGTTAAGACTAATTCAAATTCTGAGAGATTAGAGGATAGCCAAGAGATAACTTTACTGTTCACCTCCCCTTTAAAGAAATCCGATTTAAAAATAAATATATCTCCTGAAACAAAGATAGCTATTGAATATGATTACTTTTTAAATATTAACTCCTTAGTCGAGAGTGTAAAAATTATTCCACTAGAATCATTCTTACCCAATCAAAAGATAGTAATCTATACAACAGGGATACAAAGGATATTTCCCTTGGCTCTAAAACATGAAAACAGTCAAGAGTTTTTTACCCCGAAAACCCCAGAGGTAGAACAGGTAGTTCTAGGTAGTGATATACAAAATGTAAGTATAACGGAGCCAATTACCCTAGATTTAGATACAAAAGATCAGAAATTTATACAATGGGATGTCATATTCACCCCAGAGACAGAATATGATATTGAAAGGAATTCAACAGAGAGTGTAGTTATTCGACCTTTAAAACTAAAACAGGGAACTGAATATAAATTACAGATATATATGAGCGTCATAAGGTATAACCCCGTTACTCTCAAAAAAATCTCAACAGAATCAGAAGAGTTAGTAGAAGAAATATCCTTTACAACCGCCCCTGCTCCAGGTGTAAAAAGTTTTAATAGAAGCGAGGGATTTATCTCCAACAGTGAACCACTAATTGTATCCTTTGATAAAGCAATTAAAGAAGAGTCCTTGGAGGGGAAATTTAGTATACAACCAGAAGTAGAAGGAATACTGTCTCTTTCTGATGATGAAACTCAATTAATCTTCAAACCTACTACTACATTTGAAAAGGACACAGAGTACACAGCTACCCTAAGTGCAGGTATTGAAAATATCTATGATGGATATATTGAAAAGGATATTATTTTAAAATTTCAGACACCCGGTTCTGTCTCTTTGCTTTACTCATCTCCTCGAAACTATTCAACAAATATCTCAAATACAACTAAGAGTATCGGTTTAACTTTCAATCAACCCGTAGACAAAACATCTGTACAAGAAAGATTTTCAATTTCTCCAAATATCTCTGGATCCTTCTCTTGGAATGGAAACACAATGTATTACTCATTTGCTAATAGTTTGGCACATGGAACAAAGTATACTGTTACTTTAAAAACTGGTATTAACGCTTTGTATGGACTTGATTCAACTAAAAACCTGTATATCTCCTTTACAACAAAATATCAGACATTTTTACTTAATGTGCCATTGTACTATCAAGGAGAATCCTTTACCTGTAATCTTGCTGCAACAAGAATGGTACTAGCATACAAAGGTATATCTAGCTCTGAATCAGGAATTAGAGACTCTCTCGGTGTTGGATTAAATCCTGCTACAAGCTGGGTTGATAAATATGGAGTACATTGGGGACCGATATCATCATATATCTCAAGCAGGGGAGTAATCAACTCTATAAAAAGTGGAATGAGCTTAACATCTGCACTTGAAGAGGTAAGAAATGGTCACCCAATATTACTTTACCTTTACAATGGGTATACTCAACCAAGAGGAGCCTTTACCTTAGAAGGAGGTTTTACCGGATACAAAGGAATGCATTCTGAGATTTTAGTTGGATATATAGGGACACCGCAAAATCCACAAACAATTATTACTAATGANCCGTGGAGAGGAAAGAGATATTACTACCCAAGTACTTTCAAAGGCCTATGGTCATACCTAGGCTACCTTGGTATTGTAATATATTGATAAAATGGTAAAACTGTTTTAAAATACGAAGTACTCAGCCGAGATGGCGGAATAGGCAGACGCGCGGGACTTAAAATCCCGTTCTAGAAATAGAGTGGGGGTTCGATTCCCCCTCTCGGCACCATTAATCAGCATCTTTAAATTGATCTGGGTTCTCATTCCCACACTTAGGACATTTCTTTAACTCCTTAACACCTTCATAGAGATAACCACACTGTAAACACTTCCATCTTGTCCATCTACTATCTAGATCCTCTGGTTGCTCTCCGTTCTCTTTATAGGTGGTTGGTTTAACAGGGTTATCATCACTCGTAGGATTTTGTGGTTGATTATTTAAATTCTGATTATTTAATGTATCCTCCATCCTCTATCTTTTTTAAAATTAAATTAAATGTCTCTTTCTCATCAATATTAGATGAGTCAATAACTATACTATAGTACAAAGAGGGCTTATCATATTTTATTTTATACAACCTCCAATACTTCTCCCTATCTATTCTATACCTTTTTCTTAAATCCTTTTCTATCTGTATATACCTGATAATCTTTTTAAAACCCTTTAGACCCTCTTTTTTCAAATGTCTCTTTGTTCTAACAGGCAGACTTGCACCTAACCATATAGACACATCACATTTTAATTTCTTCTTTTTAGCTAATGCCCCAAATATCTTACTATCTATCACCACACCTCCCTCTTTTGCATACTCTCCAAGCATAGAATCAATCTCTAAATCAAGAGAGTTACCCCCTTTCGAAATCTCCTGCAAGAACTGTTCAAAATTTTCAACATCCTCTTTGTTTGCCTCCTTTCTAAAAAGGTCTCCTGCATAAATATTTTTGAGGTTAAAATGCTCTGATAACATCCTAGCAATAGTAGTACTACCAGAACCCCCAGGACCACCAACAGAAATAACTGTTTTGCTCTTCTTTTGAGTCATATTAAGATATATAGTATATTAATAACTATACAATGTCGAGAAATCCAAAAAAGAAAAACAGAAAAGTAGGGAAACATGAATCTGATAAAGCATTACTAACTACAATCATAGTTATGGCTATATTTGGAGCCATTATGATTTTTGATGCAAGTGTATATAATGCGAATCAGGTCTTTAATGACCAATTCTATTTTCTAAAATTCCAACTATTCTGGCTGTTTCTCGGAGGGATTGGGATGTATTTAGTATCTGTAATTGATTACCACAAAATACTCAAATTCTCCTTCCCATTTCTTGTTGGTGTAGCAATTTCTTTGGTACTAGTGCTTGTATATGGTGAAGCAACAAACGGTTCAAAGAGATGGTTTGAAATTGGCTCTTTACCAAGAATACAACCAGCTGAATTTGCTAAATTAGCTGTTGTACTGTATTACTCAAGCTGGCTAGTTAAAAACCAACAAAGTTTTAAAAATTTTGAAGATGCTTTTAAAAAAGGTTTTCTTAAAAATTTTATAAACTTCTCAATAGTACTTTTAGGGATTTCACTTTTAATCCTTTTAGAACCAGACTTAGGAACTGCTTTTATAATATGCTTAACAGCATTTGTCATGTTTTTTCTCTCTGGGAAAGATAGAGCACACACTGTTGGTACGATTGGTTTCCTAGCAGTTGTTGCAGTCCCTTTGGGTATCTTAGCCGCTATTTTAGAACCGTATAGAATTTCAAGAATACAAACTTACTTAAGTCTAATTTTAAAAGGAGAAGTTGCAGATCCACAGGGAAGTGGTTATCAAGTACAACAAATTCTAATTGGTATAGGGAGTGGGGGAGTTTGGGGTAAGGGTTTTGGTCAATCAAGACAAAGATTTGGATACTTAGTTGAAAATACCGCTTTTACTGATTCTACCTTTGCCATTATCCTTGAAGAGTTAGGCCTATGGGGAGGAGTACTAGTAGTTGCCGGATGGATATTCTTTCTTTGGAGAGGATTTAAGATAGCGAAGGGTAGTCCTGATGAACAAGGAAAATATCTCGCTATTGGAATTACTGTATGGTTAACATGCCAAGCTTTTCTTAATATGGCAGCCAACGTTGGGTTAATACCTCTTACTGGAATTCCATTACCCTTTCTAACCTACGGTGGTTCGAGTACAATAGTAAGTATGATTGCTTTAGGCTTACTATTAAATATTAGTAAATACACAAAAGATGCTTAGATCTGAAATAAAAATAGTTGTGACTGGAGGAGGTTCAGGAGGACACCTATCTGTTGCAAAGGCCTTTATAAATTCCCTGATTGATGACTACAATATCCCTGCTGACAATATTACATATATTGGAAGTGACTTAGGTATGCAAGGAGAAAAGAAAGGAGCTTCCTTGGAGAAGAAACAGATGAAGAAATTCCCAATAAAGAAACATTACATAAAAGCAGGGAAATTACAAAGAAAAATTTCTTTAAAATCAATACCCTTACTCCTTAGAACTTTTTTAGGATTTAAGAATTCTCTTAAAATCCTTAAACAGTCAAAACCTGAATTTGTTCTTTCTACAGGGGGATATGTTTCTGTTCCAGTGTGTATAAGTGCATGGTTTATGCATATCCCTATATATTTACATGAACAGACAGCAGCTGTTGGTCTATCAAACAAAATAGTTGGTAAGTTCGCTAAAAAGATTTATGTTTCTTACAAGAAATCTCTCAAATACTTTCCTAAAGGGAAAAGTATACATGTCGGTAATGTTGTAAGAAAAGAGATTTTTGTTAAAGATATAACTCCACAAACAGATAAAGAAATAGTTGCTTTAAGTGTTACTAATAAAAAGCTCCCCCTTATATACATCTCTGGTGGAGGACTTGGTTCACATGAGATAAATAAAAAGNTATTAGACTCANTTNATCAATTGTTAAAAAAGTATCGGATACTCCTCCAAACAGGAAGTAATCAGGTATATCAAGACTATGAGACAGCAATAAAGATAAGGGAAAGTCTTCCAGCTCATTTAAAAGAACGCTTTGTTGTAAAAAAATATATTAATGATAGTAGTATTGGATATATCCTTAACAATATGAATATCTTCATTGGTAGATCTGGGGCTAACACTGTCTATGAAATTGGATTACTTAAAAAATTTGCCCTCTTTATTCCAATCCCTTGGGTAACCCACAACGAGCAGTATCTTAATGCAAAGATACTCTTTGATATTGGTACTGCAAATATTTTAGAACAAGACAATCTTAAAGAATCCAATCTTTTAGATGAAATAGAGAGATTAAAAAAACAGGTTGATTTAAGAAAAATAAATTACGTTAAATTAGAAAGAACCTTTCCTACAAACGCTCTGGTTCATATTTTAGAAGATATCTTTAAAAAATATCTTAAGTAGTTCTTACTCTTTCCTCTCATTCTGTTATATACTCTAAACAATGAAGATAGAGAGAAATGTATCCCTAAAAAAGCTCAATACCTTTAAAGTAGATGTACATGCAAACACCCTATGCACCCTGGAAGCAGACAAGGATTTCTCAATTGAGAAGTTAGATAAATATTTAAATAATTTTGTTGTTTTGGGTGGTGGCTCTAATATCCTTTTTAGTAAAGATTACGATGGAACCATCTTGTTAATCAAAAACAAAGGTATCGAAATTGCAAAAGAAGATGAAACATATATTTGGATAGATGTAGCGAGTGGAGAGCAATGGGACTCCTTTGTAAATTGGAGTATAGATAGAAACCTCATTGGATTACACAACCTAGCGTTAATTCCTGGGACAGTAGGTGCTACCCCCATACAAAATGTGGGAGCATACGGTATTGAAGTAGGGGACTTAATAACAAAGGTAACCCTTTTAGATATTTCTACTAGAAAAGAACTTGTTTTAAAAAACAATGAGTGTGATTTCGGGTATAGGGATAGCATATTCAAAAGAGATTTAAAAAACAAGGTAATAGTAAAGCGTGTGTTATTTAAACTTGAAAAATTTAAAAATCATATTGATAAAAAGTATTTACAATACTCTGGTATTGTTGAAAAACTTAAGGGTAAGGAGATAACTCCAAAAAGTATTCAAAAAGCGGTAATAGATATCCGAAATGAAAAACTTCCAAGCATTCAAGAGTACGGCTCCTGTGGAAGTACTTTTAAAAATCCAGAGATATCTATAACTAAGTATGATAAAATTTCTAAAATATTTCCAAATCTGCCAAAGTATGATACAAACAGAAAGAATATTGTAAAAATACCTGCTGCATATATACTTGAACAACTAGGATGGAAAAATAAACGAGTAGGGGATGTAGGAACGTGGGTAAAGCACCCATTGATAGTTACAAATTATGGACAAGCTACACCTTCTGAAATATTAAACTTTTTAAAAGAGATACAGAGAAGTTTTGAAGAGAGTACTGGAGTATCTTTAGAGTGTGAAATTAACATTATTTAATTACTAATATGTCAAATTTAATAGTTAAAGGGGGAAATAAGTTAAGTGGAGAATTAACTCCTGCTGGAAACAAAAATTCCGCACTCCCTATCCTTTGTGCAACATTACTTACTAATGAACCTATTGTTTTACACAATTTCCCGGAGTTAACAGATGTTAAACAGTTGATTGAATTGATGGATAGTCTTGGCTCTAAGATAGAGTGGGATAAAGAAAAACAGAGTGTAAGAATTGATAACTCAAAATTTTGTGATTCATTTGGGCAACAGGGTTTCCCACTAGGAATGAGAGGGGCAGTATTACTCCTCTCTCCATTACTTCATAGACATAGAGTACTAGAAGTAAAAGAGAAGATTGGTGGCTGTTCATTAGGGATTAGAGAACTAGATCCACATCTAGAGGTCTTAGAACATTTAGGAGCAAAGATTAGTTCAAACAGTCTTCTTAGGATAGAAGCGAAAGAGGGTCTGAAAGGAGCCTCCCTATGGCAAGACTACATGTCAGTAACCACAACCGAAAATTTCACAATGGCTGCATCTTTAGCTAAGGGTAAATCTGTAATGGTAAACGCTGCATCAGAACCTCATGTGCAAGATCTGTGTAATTTTTTGATAAAGATGGGTGCTAATATTGATGGAGTTGGCTCATCAACTTTAGTCGTGCAAGGAGTTGAGAGTTTACATGGAACAGAATTTACAATCTCCTCTGACCATCATGAGATAACAACATTACTTGCATTAGGTGCTATGACAGGAGGAGAGGTTAGAGTTAAGAATGCAATTCCCCAATATTTTGATCTTATCAACAAAACATTTACTAAGTTTGGAGTTAATATTAAATATGATGGAGATACTGCATATTCAGTAAGCAATAAACCCTTAAAGGTTCTCAAACCTTTTACACAAAATCTTTTACAAAAGGTAGAGGCTGCACCATGGCCATACTTTCCTGCAGACTTACTCCCCCTTATGATGGCTTTAGCTGTTAAAGCAGAAGGGAACAGTATGTTTTGGAACAAACTTTATGAGGGAGGCTTTTTCTGGATACCTGAAATGATTAAGTTTGGAGCCCATATAGTTATGTGTGATCCCCATAGAGTTATTGTATTTGGAGGTAAAGAATTAAAACCCGCTACTGTTTGTTCCCCAAATATCATCAGAGCTACAGTTGCATTAATGATGATAGCATTAACCATAGAGGGTGAGAGTGTAATAGAGAACGCAGATTCTATTAAAAGAGCTCATCCTAACTTTGTAGAGAATTTACAAATGTTGGGTGCTGATATTGAATGGAAAGACTAAAACATTTCAAAAAGCTTTGATAACTCAATACTATTACTTGCTTTAAAAAGAATAACTGATTTTGGTTTTCTTTCTATATCCTCCTTTAACTCGGAATATACACTTTCTAGAGACTCTTTTTGTTCACCAATATTGAAATCCTTAAAGTATTCTCCCAGATAATATACCTTATCAACCTTCATTTTCTTTACTTTCTCTCCTGCTTTCTTGTGTTCATCTGAGGATACTTTCCCAAGCTCTTTCATATCCCCCAGAACAAGTATTTTATATATTTCTGTTATTCCCCATATTTCCTCAAATGTATCTAAAGACATTTTCATAGATATTGGATTCGCATTGTATGCATCATTTATCAAGATTGTTCCCCCCTTAATTTCTTTAATATCAAATCTTCCTTTAAATCCTTGATACTGTTTTAAAGAGGAAACCGAATCTTCAATGCTAAAATCTAGTTGATTGCATATAGCAAGAGCACATGTCGCGTTGTATGCATAACCTTTTCCGAAGAGATTTAAGTTGACTGTATACTCTTTATCCCTATTTTTAATCTTAAATGAAGTTCCGGATTTACTAAGCATTGTATCTTTAATTTCAAACATTGCCTTTTTCTGGTTTCCAAACCATATGATATTGTTCCCTTCTGACGAGATTCTAGCCAATCTTTCATCGTCGATATTTATTACAACTTTTCGATTATGAGATAAGAGATAATCTGTTAACGCCCTTTTTTCTAAAAACACATTCTCAATACCTCCTAATTGCATGCTATGGACATGACCAACATTCAATACTCCTCCGATATCAGGATCAAATGCTTCACATTGTGTTTTAATTTCACCTTTTCTATCCATACCAAACTCCATAATAATATATTTATGGCTATCATACTTCATTAGAATCTCTGCATTCCCCCACAAAGTATTGATATTTGAGTTAGATTTAAGAACCTTTCCCTTTGAGGAAAGAATTTGAGAAATCATCTCACGAGTTGTAGTTTTACCAGTACTCCCTGTAATTGAAATGAGAGGAACATTTACCTTTCTTCGAATCAATTTCGCAATATCCTTGAGACCTATATAAATATCATCTACAAGAATTAGTGGTTCATCCTTTATTGAATTGTGAATATTCTTATTTTTTTGAAAAATAGAAACAACAGACCCACTTGTAAAAGCATCTTTTACAAAATCATGTCCATCGAATTTTTCTCCAATTATGGGTACAAAAAGAGAGTTGGGGACTTTGACTCTAGAATCATGATTAATATTTTCAAAAAATATTTCTGGATTGTAATTGAGTATTTCAAGGTCTGGATAATTTTCTCTGATTTCTTTTAAATATATTCTCATAACAATATAGTTTACTACAAAAATAGGGAGAAATATTATTTTGATGCTAATAGTATACAAATACACCCCTCATAAATTCTCACCCGGTTATTATATGTTTAAGTATTAACCCTAATATGAATCCAAAACAAAGCATAATCTTCATAATAGATATCTTGTAGTATTATACTCTTGACCTTTTCAATCAATTGGTGGTACATTAGTGGCAAGAAGTGGTAAAAAGTGGTATATTTTACTCATGATAATCGGAGAGTACCACAGTAAAATTGGAGACAAAAAAAGAGTATCACTTCCAAAAAAGTTTAGAGATGAATTAGGAGAGGAAATAATATTAACAAGAGGATATGAAGACTCTTTAATCCTTGTTAATAAGGGAATGTGGGAACAAATAGCTAAGGATGTAATAGATGGCTCTTTTATAAATAAAAATATTCGTGATACAAGTAGATTCTTAATAGGTAGTGCTACACAAATAAGTATTGACAAATTAGGTAGATTTCTAATACCTGAGGCCCTGTTTAATCATGCCAATCTTAATAAAGATATCGTCTTTATCGGCTTAGTAAACTGGATAGAGGTATGGGATAAAGAGAAATGGCAAGAGAGAGTAGAGTACCTTAAAACACATGGAGATGAGATAGCACAAGAAATAAATAAGATGGGAGAGAAATAGGAATGGAAATAATACACAAACCTGTTTTACTTAACGAAATACTAGAGAATTTAAATATACAACCAAACGGATTCTACATAGATTGTACATTAGGCGATGGAGGTCATAGTTTTGAGATATTCAAGAAACTTAACTCTAATGGATTCCTTCTTAGTATTGATAGAGACAACCACGCAATACAGTTCGTACAGGATTACTACAAAGGGAAGATGAAAGATAACTGGGAAATCAAAAAAGGAAATTTCTCTGATATAGATCTACTAACAAAAGAGTACACCAAAAAACCAGATGGAATACTTATGGACCTAGGACTTTCTTCAAGACAACTGGAGCAATCACATGAGAGGGGTTTTAGCTACCAACAAGAGGATGAACCCCTAGATATGCGCATGGACAAAGATTTAGCAGTTACTGCTAAAGATCTCTTAGTTGTACTATCAGAAAAAGAACTTGCATATCTATTTACCATATATGGAGAAGAGAAATTTGCAAGAAGAATTGCTAAAACTATTAAAAAAAATGTATCCGATATTAGTACTGTTGGAGATCTTACAAGACTTGTCTACAGAGTTGTGCCGGCAGCTCATCAAAGTTCTAAGAACCCTTCTCGCAGGGTCTTTCAGGCCCTGCGAATTGCGGTAAACGATGAGTTAAACTCACTCAAAGTTGGACTAGACAAATCTTTTGAGCTCTTAAACAGTAAAGGAAGAATGTGTGTAATATCATTCCATTCCTTAGAAGATAGAACTGTAAAAGAGTATTTTAACAAAGTGGCTGATAGTGGGAAGGGATTGCTTCTTTCAAAAGAAATAATTGCCCCAACCGACATTGAGATAAAGAGCAATCCCAAAGCCAGTTCAGCAAAATTAAGAGTGATTGAAAAAATTTAATATACTGCCAAATGACAAAAAAAGAAAAATTTAAAAGTAATTTTTTTTCTTACATAGCTATTTTCTCGCTTGTTTCTTTTGCACTTTCTCAACTAATTGTCAATTCAATTCTAACACCCTTGGGTGTCAAATTACAGCAATTAAATACTGAAAAAGAGCATCTTTTAGAAGAGAACAGAAATATTTCTGAAGATCTTGCTAAGAGTGGTTCAATAAAGGTAATAGAACAGCTCTCTGAGAAAAAATTAAAACTTGCTCAAGATGTAGAACAAACTTTTATATATATTCAAGATCCTAGCTTGGTCGCAAACAAGTAATGAGTAGTCTAAATCATCTACATAAGTCATCAAAAATTAGAAAAAGAAAAACATCTAAGAAAAGTAATATTCAAGAAAAAAATCTTAATCATATTATCATCCTTATCACCGTAATGGGTTTAACCATACTTGCTCAAGCTTTCAGATGGCAGGTTTTAGAAAGTGAAAAGTTTAAGAGCATTGCACAACAACAGTATCAAGATATTGGTACCCAAACTGCTGAAAGAGGAATGATTTTAGCAAAGGATGGTACTGTTTTAGCAGTTGACCAACCCGTATGGAATATATATGCTTCCTTGAGCATGAATGAAAGAGATAGGGAGATATTTTTCAATAACAAAGAAAAATTTGTTGCTACAGTCTCTTCAATTTTAGAGGTTGAAAACAGTGCAATTGAAGAAAAAATAACTAATGATTTTGTATATGCAAATATAGCTAGAGAGGTTGATACAGAAAAGAAAAATGCCCTAGCATCTACAAATATCTTTGGTAATGAAGATTTTAATAGGGCAGGGTTTGGTCTTTACTTTGAGAAAGCTCTTAAAAGAGTATACCCCAATGGTGATTTAGCATCTCATGTCGTTGGCTTTATCGGAAAGGATAGTGAAGGTGGAGATTTAGGACAGTATGGAATAGAGGGATTTTACTTTAGTGATATAACTGGAAGAGAGGGATATACCTATGAAGAGAAAGACTCCTATGGAAACACAATACTTACTGCAGAGTATGAACCTATACTTCCTAGATCTGGAAAAGATTTTACATTAACTATTAGCCCTGCAATACAAAGTAAGGTAGAGAGATTACTAAAAGAGGGAGTAGAAGATACTGGCTCTAAGAGTGGGTCTGTAATAATTATGGATCCTAAAACAGGTGAGATCCTTTCTATGGCTAACTATCCCAATTACAATCCTAATGAATATTGGAGAGTATCTGACCCATGGATATTTAAAAACTTAGCGGTAGCAGATGTCTATGAATTTGGCTCAGTCCAAAAACCAATAACCATATCAATAGCACTAGAATCTGGAGATGTAGACAAGGACTATACCTGTAATGACAAAACTGGATATTTAGATCTCTATGAAGCAACAGGATATGAAGACTTAAAAGGAAGAAAGATTTATCAATGGGATAGGAGACCAGATGGGTTACAAAATTTAGCGGACATGTTAAAAAATTCAAACAACCCATGTATAGCTACAACAGCCTTAGAAATTAATTTCAATGAATTTTATAAAAGGCTTAAAGAGTTTGGAATTGGAAGCTTCATTGGAATAGGCTTGCAAGAAGAGAGTAATAGCTACATTAAATCAGATGCCCAATGGACGAGATTAGATACAATTACAGCTTCATATGGACAAGGTATAGCAGCCACCCCATTACAAGTTCTTTCAGGAATTAGTACTATAGCAAACGATGGGAAGAGAATGCGCCCATATATAATCTCTTCTATTTCTGATGAGAAAGAAACAATAACATTTGAACCTCAAATACTAACAGAGCCTATCTCAAAAGAAACTGCAAATAATGTAGCCGAGATGATGACACATGTTATTGAGGATGGAGGTATTAATCAAATATATAGAGATCAATTACAAAACTATAATGTGGCTGGAAAAACAGGTACTGCTCAAGTAATTAAAAAAGATGGCCCTGGGTATGAAGAGAACAAAACAATAACTACATTTGTTGGATTTGCTCCTGCAGATAATGCAAAAATGATAATGTTAATAAGGCTAGAAGAACCAAAGAACAATCCGTATGCTGCTAACACTGTTGTACCACTTTGGACTAAGATCTTTTTGGCTGTGGCTAATGACCTAGAAATAACTAGAAGAAACTGAGATAATTAGTAATAACTTTGTAAACAACATATATGCAAGAAATAATAAAAGAGAGTCTTAACTACTTACTAATATCAACTCTAGTATCAATACTTTTTGCTCCTATAATGATATGGTTACTATATAGATTGAACCAAGTTAGTGGTCTTAAAAAGACAAAATTAGGCTCCGGAAGTGG